>JAABUS010005011.1_pt1 | contig 18071 bp, 16 predicted proteins | sample 5560161 | NCBI WGS metagenome assembly JAABUS01 (sample SAMN10711885, study PRJNA513376) | rock metagenome | isolation source: Antarctica rocks | place: Antarctica: Victoria Land, Trio Nunatak nord | collected 2016-01-04 | reverse complement strand
TATTAAACACTTTATCAAATTTTCTATCAAACACTCTATTAAATTTTCTATCAAACACTTTATCAAACACTTTATCAAATTTTCTATTAAATTTTCTATTAAATTTTCTATTAAATTTTCTATTAAATTTTCTATTAAATTTTCTATCAAATTTTCTATTAAACGCTTTATAAAATGCGTTGATCAAGTGTATAACACAGATTAAACAATGCTTTCTACTGAACTTTTCACTGAGTTATTTACTGAGCTATCAACTGAGCTTTCTACTGAGCTTTTTATTGAGCTTTTCATCGAACTTCTCATTGAGCTTTCAACTGAGCTTTTCATCGAGCTTTTCATTGAGCTTTCAACTGAGCTTTTCATCAAACTTCTCATTGAGCTTTTGATCAAGCTTTCTAGTGAGCTTTCGATCAATCTTTCTATTAATCTTTCTATTAATTTTTCTATTAATCTTTCTACTGAGCTATTTACTGAGTTATTTACTACGCTATTGATTGAGCTTTCTATTGATCTTTCGATCGAACTTTCTATTGTTCTTTCTACTGAGCTATTTACTGATCATTTTACTGATTATTCTACTGATTATTCTACTGATCATTCTACTGATCATTTTACTGATCATTTTACTAATCACTTTACTGACTATTCTACTGATTATTTTACTGATCACTCTACTGATCATTCTACTCATCACTTTACTCATCATTCAAGAATCAAATTTGTTCTTTATCGAACATTTTACATGATTCTTTATCTCATTAGTATATTGATTGACAATGAGATTTATCTGTATGAGATGCTGACTACGAATTTTCTGCAAGTTATGCTTGTCAGAAAAGCTGAATAATTTCATTAACATTGACATAGCAGTAACAGCGCTTTACTTACATGTTGAGCTCACACACAGTTAAAAAGTGAAGCAATAATGTCATGATGAATTGATACATAGAGATTAAATCAGACGTTAGAATCAGAAACTGAGTCAAAGATCAGATCTAAGTTAGCTCTGAAACTTTATAACTTTATCAAGACATCGTTTAAGCTACGTCATATCTTCAACTTAATATATCATGAATCATGTTGTGCTCAACTTGACAATGCTTGACAAACTCTTTATAGTTGATCAATTCTTTTGAGTTATTGAGAGCTTCTTAATAATTAACTCTACAATAATATATACTCATTCTGTGTCTGCTTAGAATATCACATTGTCATATCACTCTTATAGATCTCGTTTATTTATCTAGTAGACTTGATCATCACAGTTCTAATTATTTCAAACTTTTCTTCAAAATGATGATTTGATATTCAAGCATGACAACAGCAATTCAATTGCAACAGAATTAAAATAATGACATCTTGATTTCATGAAACATCATATCAGAAAACAAACGTCACATAAAGAAATCAGAAAGCAAAGAAGCAGAAGATGAACTTTCTCTTGATATTAATGAACAGCTGACATGAGCAATGCTTCAACATGATGAATTGCAAAAGAAACAGAAGTTAACAGCTATTTGATCAGAGATTGAGATTCTGCAAGTCATTGAAACAATGAAGAAAAGTCATTGAGTTTTTACTTGAACTTTCACGAAGAACTGAAATGATTTACGCATCATCTTCATAGTGTTAATGATGACAAAACGAAATCATCATGAAGTCATTTTGCAAAAGTGAAGACTCTCAATGTTTTTGAAGAAATATCATGACAAAATCATAAAAAAATCTAGAAAGTGAATTCGCGACATCAAAATCTCATTTTGAAATATCTTTTGATATTTTGAAAGTGATGAGAAAAAGATTTTATACTGCATGATTTATCTGAAGAATGAATCAAAGAAACTTTGATTCAATCATGAAAAGATTATGTTTGCAACTCAGCAAACATGATTCAATTTTATTGACTTTCTTCTGAATTTAATTGAAGATTTGATGAATCGAGACATAAACGTGACTCAGCAATATGCAAATGCATTGCAATGTTCAGATCAGATGATATAAACATTTGCAACTCATCTGAGCATTCTGAAACATCAACTTTCATTGTATAGTGATGAGCATAAGCGAACTCATTTATTCATCAAGTTGAGATCTGAGCTGCGCATGATCATTACTAATGTGCAGTCAATTTCTATCACATGAGATGCATTAATTGATCTTGTCGCTCGATTGAAAACAAATCTGCAAAAAGAATATGTTTTATCGTCGAAATGATTTCAAGATAAAAACTTGCATAATTGAGATAAAATTAACAAGAAAACTCATTCAAAGCGAAAGAAATCTTATTGATCAACTAAACTTAACTCTTCGCTTCGTTATAGCAAGAATTTGTTCAACATAACGTGCTATACATGCAATCAAAAGAATCATTACTTTACTGATTGTAAAGATGAAAAGATTAAGAATAGATCAAAAGAATCTGATGTAAATTAAGTACTTATTGATTTGATGTCACATATGAGTCATTTCAAGATTTCAAGAAAAGACAAGCTTTCAATGAACACTTCAAATCATTGAGAAAAAAATAAGAAGTTCTTTTTGTAAAGACTCTTATATATAAAGAGCATGTAATTCAAAGAGATCAAAAGATAGAAATAAAGATTCACATGAATATTGATATCAAGATGAACGTGATTAGTCAACGTTTTATCATCAAGCAGAATATATCATTGCTGAACGTTGATCTTTCAAGATTTATCTGAATGAATGATCAAAGAGTTTATTGTTATGATGTCTATAAGATGTGTTATCAAATGAGAGACAGCTGAAACATAAAGAAAAAAGATATAAGTATCTTCTATGCTATTGACAAGAAAGAACCTTTTCTGATTCTGAATATGTCAAATATGCAATTCAAGCATATTTGAATAAACATGATTGCAAGAACATAATGTTTCAACGTGAATGAGCACACATTTAAGTTGTTCTTTGCATAAGCATTTGCAAAAGCTTTACAAAATGAGTCTACTGTATATGCTCTTGTCATGATCAACGTTGTTGAAGAGTTGATCGTTGAACATCAAGTGAAAGCAATAAATAACGTGATAAGTCATATCACAAATGCGCTTGAAACGCAGACTTCACTCATTGAATTGAAAGAGTACGAAGATGTATTCTCAATAAAGAATGCAGATAAACTATCTTTGCATGAAGATCACAATCATGCAATTGAAATCATTACAGAGTCATTGTATGAATCGTTGTATAATTTGTTAAACACAGAGTTAATGACTTTGAAACAGTATCTAAATAATGTCTTAGCGAAAGAATGAATTAAGCACTTTGTCAGTTCAACTGATGCGTCTATTCTATTTATTTTCAAAAAGAATGATAGTCTTTATTTATGCATAAACTATTGAGATTTGAATAAGATCACTGTCAAAAATCATCATTTGCTGTCTTTAATTAGTGAAACTCTAGACAAACTCAGTAGAATCAAGCAGTTCACTAAGTTAAATCTGAAAAACATCTATCATCGTCTCAGAATTCAACATGAAGATGAGTGAAAGACGACGTTTCATACTCATTATAATCACTTCAAATATATGATCATGTCATTTAATTTAATCAATGCATTTATCATCTTTTATACTTATATTAATAAGATCTTGACAGAGTTTTTAAATGACTTTTGTATTGTTTATCTGAATGACATTCTAATCTTCTCAATAAAGAAGACTGATCACATAAATCACGTGAAGCAGATTCTTGAAAGATTAAGAAAGTTCAAGCTATATGCTAGCTTAAAGAAGTGTGAATTCTTCATCACTAAAGTGAAATTTCTAGAATTTGTTATATTCATTGAGAATGTTTTGATGAACTCAAGTAGAATAGACATCATTAAAACGTGATTCAGATCAAAAATGTATTAAAAAATACAAGTTTTTCTAAGATTTATCAATTTCTATTGACGTTTTGTACATTACTACTCTCAGATAGCAAAGTCTTTAACAGAACTGCTGAAAGATAGTGTAAAAAATGTAAAAATAAACTCATTCATATAATTAAGCGAAGCGAAACAAGCTTTTAATCAGCTTCGCGACGTCTTTATGAAAGCATCTATACTAAGACACTTTGACTCAGAGCGACATATACACATCAAGATCAACGCATTCAATTATGCAGTCGCGAGTATTTTGTCTCAGTCAGATGACGAAAATCAATGACATTTGATTGCATTCTGATTCAGAATGATGATAGACGTTGAAAGAAACTATGAGACACATGATTAGAAGCTTCTATTCATAGTAGCGATGTTTAAACATTGATGACACTATGTGAAAGACAGTTATCATACTGTTAAAGTTCTGACTGATCATAATAATTTGAAGAGTTTTATGAATGTTCAAAAACTAAATGAAAGATAAGTCAGATGAATCATGAGATTGTTGATCTGCAACTTTGAAATAGCACATAAATCAGAAAAGACAAACTCAATCAATGCGTCATTGAAATGATCTGACTATAAGAGTGAAAACATCTTTGCAAATCATTTGCTGCTCATTCTGCAGCGAAAGCTAACTAGAATAAAAAGCTTAAATAGCTTTATATTTGTAGCAATCAAAGAACTATACTGTATACAAGTGATTAACGATGTCGAGAAAATGTTCATTCACAGTATAAGTATGAACAGATATTCAGCAGAACATGTCAAGAGCAGACTGCAAGATGAAATTCACTGATGAACATGAGTGATTAACAATGTTGAGAAAATGTTCGTTTACAGTGTCAGTAAATAAAAATATTCAGCGAAACATGTTAAAAGCAGATTGCAAGATGAAATTTACTGTACATGAATGATTAACAAAGTCAAGAAAATGTTTGTTCACAATGTCAATGAAAACACAAGTACATGTTCAGCAATGCATGTCAGAAGTATGTTGTTGAGAATCATGATTTTAACAGTGCAAGAAATGTATCTAGACAAAGTACATTTCTCAAAAGATAGAATTTCTCAACTTAAATCAACAACTTCAAGAAGCACAAACGTTGAAACGTTGACTTATTTATAAAAATCGCAACGTAGTTGAGAAACAGCTTAATTCTGTTGCTGAAACTGTTGATTACAAACAACTCATTTCACATGCAATTGTCAGAGTATTGACAATTCATGAAATGATATACAACTTCAGTAGTAAATTTATAGTTGAGCTTATCAAGATCTTACAGCAAGAAGATGAATTTGCTGTGAGACTAAGAGCAGATAAAACGACAAGTATATGAAAGAGTGACGTTGAAGCTTGAATATTGAATAGTTAAGAAATGATAGAGTACAATGAATTATTGTCTGTTTCAGAAAATCTTTCTGTCAGAGAAGAGCTGTTGAAACGTCATCATGATGATTCATTAGCGAAGCATTTTGATGCTGACAAGATCAGCGAGCTATTAGATTGCAAATATTACTGAAAAAGCATGATCAAGAATGTTAAAAAGTATATAAATACTTGTGACATTTGTCAGAGAGTAAAGATGAAATGTCATTTATCATATGATGAGTTGAGATCATTATCTCAATTTACAGATTCATGAAAAGAAATCATTATGAATTTTATAACAGATCTGTCATCTAGTAAATGAAAAGAAGTCGTGTATGACTTGATTCTTGTGATAGTCGATCACTACATGAAAATGATGCATTATCTGTCTATAAAGAAGACTTTGACTGTCGTAAAGCTAGCAGAGTTGTTCTTTAAGCAAATTGCTTTAAGATATGAGATATTAAATGATATAATTATTGATAAAGATAATTTATTTATTAATGTATTCTGATTAGAAGTCTGCTATCATGTCAAGATGAAACGATGACTAAGCATCACTTTTCATTCGCAAACAGACGATTAAACAGAATGATAGAATCAAACATTGAAACATTATCTAAGAGTGTATTGTTTTAAAAAGTAAGACGATTGAGCTACATTTCTACTCATAGTCAAGTTTGTTTATCATCAGACGAAGCACACTTCGTTGAGCTGTAGTTCTTTTAAAATCATGTATGATTATAAACTTATCTTTGACATACACATCAAGAATGATGCTATGAAAGAAGAAGTATCAACAGCAAAAGAACGCGTTGAAATGCTGCAAAACATGCAAAACACGTTGATGAAACAATGATAAAACATGATCAATGCTCAGACAAAGTACTATAATCAAAAACATAAGTTTAAGTTCTTTAATGTCAACAATTTAATCATGCTATTAGCAAAAAATCTGAAGCAAAAGAAGTCAAGCAAGAAGTTATCAAATAAAATGATAAAGTTCTTTCACATACAAGAACTCATAAACAAGCAGACGTATCATCTTGATCTTTTAATCATTTATAAAGTTTATTCTGTCTTTCATGTATTTCTTTTAAAGTTGTATAATTGTAAACTAAACAATGACTTTATACTTGATTATTTCGTACTCAAGCTTATTGATGATGAGTAAGAGTGAAAGATAGAAAAGATTTTATAGAAGTGAAAAAGAAAGAAAATCTTATATTATAAGATACAATGAAAAGAATGTTTGATTGAATATGATCAATGAATATTAAGCGAAAATATGAAAGATGTCTTGAAGCTTATAGAAGCTTTCAAAATGAGGCTGAAACATAAGCGAAAAGCATAATCACTCACTTTCAAGCATAAACTCATTATTAAAAAAGAAAAATCATTGTATTATGATAGTTTCGCTCTTTAATAAGATGATCACATATGTAAATCAACAGACAGAAGAAAAAAGTGCAAAGATGCTCAAACGCGTTTAACAAGAAAGCATAATCATTATGATACAATAAACATCACGCAATCATCACTTTATTAAACATTTTTCACATGAAACAAGATTGCAAACTTCTTCTTCTTTCTCATTGTAAGATTTACAATGAGACGTGAAGACTGTCAGAATCGTGTCGAGATGATACAATCAATGAAGGTCAGAATTGATAGTGCTTGATCTTTAGAAATAGCTATAACTGAATATTAAGAATACAGAAAAAGATTAATACAAAAGCTTCTATTTATGTAATGTTCAGAGACTGCGCTAGGCTTGAAAGAAATGTGTTTGTGACATGAGAAGAATGTGATGTAAATGAACAAGATGTTGGTGAAAGAAAAGAGTGTTGGGAAAGAAAAAGAGTGTTGAGTCATATCTGAGTCATATCTGAGTCATATCTGAGTCAAACCTGACTAGCTCGCTGATTAGCTCTAATCATTACGCAGAAAACTCGCTAACGTTCACTGCAAATTGATTAAAGCTTCAGCCTTGTTCAGTCTTGATACGCTTGTAACAAAGACAGAGATTTGAAAGATCACAAATTATGCTAAAATATATTAGAACAATTAGAAATGCTGACAAAATAATATATGATCAAGATTGAATATATCACAAAGCGCTTTACATTCAAAATTTCTTTAACAATATTATTAATAATCATCATCTCTTTGAGAATGAGTTTTTGAATCTTTAGAAGCTTAAATTTGTGAGTTTTCTTAAGATGATTCTTTACACAAGTTGTTGCTATCAACTTCTTGTATAAAAAATTCTGATAAACAGTAAATATTTTCAGAATAACATTCTCTTCTTCATTTTTAATTGCATTATCATGAATATTCTGCAAACAAAAGAATTCATTGACAGTCAAAATGCAGATGTCAAAAATCTAGATATTAAATCATGAGCATTTAGCAAATGTATCAGATAAGTATATTCATTGCAATACAGAAATTCTCATTACTCGCACAGCAAACACACTTCTTGTACATTGTTTTTCTTTGAAAGATAACATCACATCGTGATGCTTTATTCTTAATGTGTAGAACTTAAGCACACTTTATACAAATTACTTTATCTAGAATTTTGAAATCAGCAACACTTCTTTCGCTTATTCTCACAATTGACAGCTGAAAAGCATCAGTAATGATATCAAGAAGTGAGATAAGTGAATCTTATCATCATTCTTTAATTTCACGAAGTTTGTGAGTTTAATAAGATTGTCAACAAAGCATTAATAATCATTTCTTTTCTTATTGTCTCTTGAATTTTCTCTTCAATAGTTGAGATGTACTCGAAAGTTTGAATAGTAAAAGTGATGAACTCTCAATCAGAATTTGATGATATCTGCATCATTATGAGTGATTTAACATCAGCAGCATCATAATCATTATATTTGATCAATGTCTTTTAAACAGACTTATGATACTGTTAGTTGCAATAATAGTCGTGAAATCTCAAGTTATGACATCACTTACTTTCATAATGATCTTGACTTAAACATCAGTTGACTTCATTATTTTACAACTCTCTTTAAGCATCGCTGCACATTCATAACTCATGATCTAAATTTCTTATTCTTACTATATAAATATACTCAAAGTCTGTTAAAAGTAATTACACAATGATAAAAATACAATCATGATTGAAAAAAATAAAGTTGAAGAAAATGAAAAGTTAAGAGAAATTGAAAGAGCAATAAACAAATCAACAATTATTATTCACTCTTGTTTACACTTTATCATCTCAACAACATCATTTACTTAAAAGATAAACAATGTTTATGTGCTATTTACATGTCATCATTGCTGTTATTTACATCAACTACACATCACATATACTATTTACAATGTTATCTATACACATTATAATTGAAGATGAATTATCATTCAATTGAAAGTTTCTCTTTTTCTTATTTTCTCACAGAGATTTGAAGATTTTTATCGAGAGCTTCTAGAATGAATCAATGAGTGCACATCATCATTTATCAGAGTAAACAAAGACATTAATTCTTGAGATTGAGAATGAACTCACTTAGAAGAAAAGACAATTATCATGATGAATTGATGCATAAAGATTAGATCAGAAACTAGAATCAGAAATTAAATTGAAGATTAAATCTGAGTTAACTTTGAAACTTTATAACTCTGTCAAAATATCATTTAAACTACGTCATATCTTTGACTTAATATGTCATAAGTTATGTCATACTTGACTTGACAATGCTTGACAAACTCTCTATAGTCGATCGATTTTCTCGAGTTATCAAGAGCTTCTTAATAATTAGCTTTACAATAATATATACTCATTCTGTGTCTGCTTAGAATATCACGTTGTCATATCATTCTTATAAATCTCGTCTATTCATTTAGTAGACTTGATCATCACAAATAACAACGTGATTGTTAACGCGTTGAAGTTTGCACATACATAGAATGACAGCAACGTCTTTGCATACATGTTGCAGCTCATATACAACATATACACATATACTGCGAAGGCACGACTCAGCTTTTGCGCATATACAAACAGGCGTGATGCAGTAAATCGATCGATTTTTCGCATTTTCGAACCGATTTACACGCAGCGTAATCACACACAGAGCAGTAACAGCGCTTTATTCACATGTTGAGCTCATATATGATATACACACACATACTGCGAAGGCATGATTCAGCTCTTGCACATCTACACGTTTGCATAATACAGTAAATCGATTGATTTTTTGCTTTATCAGATCGATTTACATGCATCGCAATCATATACACTGCAAAGACACAACACAGTCTTTGCTTATATACACAGAATGATAGCAACGTCTTTGCGCATGCGCTGCAATTCATATACATCACACATACATACATTGCAAAGACACGACTTAGCTTTTACGCATCTACAAACTTGCGTGATGCAGCAAATCAATCGATTTTTCTCATTTTCAGATCGATTTACACATATAACAATTACACACAGAGCAGTGACAGTGCTTGGCTCAGCATTAAGCTTGTATACGACATTCACACATACATTGCGAAGACACGACTCAGCTTTTGCACATCTACACGTCTGTAAAATACAGTAAATCGATCGATTTTTTGCTTTATCAGATCAATTTACATGCATTGCAATCATATACATTGCAAAAACATGACACAGTCTTTGCTTATATACACAGAACGACAGCAACGTCTTTGTGCATGCGTTGCAACTCATATACTCGTATAAACGAGATTTTCGCGCAAACGAGATTTCTGCACACTCTAACTTAGAAAGATTAGCAACAGATAGTATCAAGTTTAACGTGCTAAAAATGACACTAATATAAATAGTTTTAGTTAGCGTGCGTAGAAACCTCGTTTGCGCGAGAATCTCGTTTATACAAGTACGTCACACACATACATACTGCGAAGACACGACTCAGCTTTTGCGCATCTACACGCTTGCGTGATGCAGTAAATCGATCGATTTCTCGCATTATCAGATCGATTTACATGCATCGCAAGCACATACATTGCAAAGACACGACACAATCTTTGCTCATATACACAGAACAACAGCAACGTCTTTGCGCATACGTTGCAACTAATATACGACACTCACACAGTCATTGCAAAGGCACGACTCAGCTTTTACATACATACACGTCTGTGCAATGTAGTAAATCAATTGATTTTTTGGTTTTCTGATAAATTTACATGCGTTGCAAATACATAGATCAAAACTTATCTAGTTCGTTCAGCTGAGTGATCATACAGCGAACTTGAAAGCTCACGTCAAAGTGATCAGCTTTTATCTACATAGATGAAAGCTCATCTAGCTCGCTTAGCTTGATGATCATACAAACAAGTTGAAAGCTCATGTTGTAGTGATCAGCTTTCACAATTTTGAGTTTTTTATATGATCACTTGATTATATAGACAGCTCACACGCTCGTATGCGCATTCTAACAATCTGACTGCTCAATGAAAAGATATACTGCATCAACTTTGACTAGATTACATGTAATTTAGCATATACACAGCGCTTCAGTGCTACTATTTAAATAAATAGCATCATGTTTCATAGTCTTAAACTGCATAAGTATGTAAAACTTGAAAAAAAAAATTGAACTTTGAAGTTAAGCTTTTGATTCAGTCAGACTTTTAATCATCATACACATATCTTTAATTTTATGATCATGTTATTGAGTAGAATAATTATTTGATTGAGTGTCATCTTATGACTTTCAAAGTGTATCAATTCAGATGTTGAGTCATCGAATTGCATTGCATTTTTCTTTGCTCATGTAAAAGCAATTTTTGCTGCATTTTTCAGCGTTTTTACATTCTTATCAATATTTTTTTCTTCACGTATAGTGCTACGTCGTCAATGTAGCTGAATGACTGTAGATTTTCAATCTTTGCGCGAATCTTCGAAAATAAGTATTGAATATAAATTAGAAATAGAATGAGCGAAATAGATGAATCTTGCGATATTTCTGCGCTTATTTCCTTTGGTTTCTGACGTTTATTATCAAATGTTAAGTCAATAACTCGATTTTGTAAGAAGCGTTTTACTCAATTGATTAAATTGATTGATATTTTCAATTTAATCAATATTTTGATCAGTTGTTTCAACGCAACATGATCAAAAGCTTCTTTAACATCTAGAAGTAAACAGATAAGCGTGTTTTCGCAACTTTTTGTCATTTACACATCATGTACTAGATTTAGTACTGCATCTATAATTGATCTTTGTTTTTTGTCTCTCATTTGATCAAAATTCAGCAGCGTGTCATTAATTTCAGCTGTGTAAGACAGTTGCACTGCTATTATTTTTTCTGCTACTTTGTTTAAACAGTTTAGCAGTGTAATAATTCTGTATGTCTTTGAAATTGAATAATTTGACTTGTATGATTTTTTCAGAATAATTCTCGTGTCTTCGCGTCATATCTTCGAATGATAATTGTTTTAAATCAAATCTGAGTATATTAAATTGAAGATTTTTAATATGCTTTTGTACGCTCGCTGTATGATTACGAATGACATATTATCTGATTCAAGTGCTTTTCTGAGTGCTAAGAAGTTAATAGCGTGCTTGATTTTCTCTTCAATAACTCTTGATCACTGTATACTTTCATTCAATAGTAATTCTTTATTGATTTGAACTTTCAAAGATGATGAATACATTGCTTTCAGAAATGTCTTGCACTTTTCATTGAATTCAATTTTCAATTCTTTTTGTGAGTTTTGTATCAAGAGTAACTTTTCAATTAGACGTGATCTAGTAAACTTATATGTCTGAAACACTTCTTTTTCTTCAACATTGTTCAAAAAATTGATTCAGAATTAATTTTTAATTAGCTTTATTACATCATAATACAAATTTCACATTTGCACTATCTCTGTTCATGCTTCGTCATTTTTGCATCTTTTTCAGATTCGCTTTTTTGACAACAGCGTCTTTCACATTTCAATGAGTTCATTGTTTCACCAAAGTTTTGATTTTGCGCATATTCGCTGTTTAAATACAAATAATTTCACTGTATTCTTGATGCATTTCATCAAGTAAACGACTTTTGCTTCTAAACTTGTGATTCTTTGCATCTTGACAATCATTTTGTCTTTCGTCTTTTGCAAATGCTCATCAAAGTCTTTTCAGTCGACTTTTTCCAGATTGTATGATGCATTCAACAAATTTTTGATCAACTTCATCTTTTTTGTAACTATTGTAAATAAAATTACTTCATGATTGAATTCTGTGTGTGCATTCTCATCTATATGTCAATTCTTGATGTGATTGCGCATATTCTTTGATGCAAATGCTAAGTCAAGTATCAAGCTTAACTGACTTAAATAGCTGTGATATGTGTTTATATCAGAAGTGTTAATCAGATTGCACTTATGTAAATTTACTCAATTTATTAATGCTTTCATTCTAATAAAGTTTGAAATTTTTGCGTTTCATCAACTATGATGTGCATTAAAGTCTTTAATGATAATAACTTTTTGCTCAGAATTTAGCATAACTTTTGCTAATTCTCGCTCAATCATGTATGATTGCTCATCATCTGTGTTCTGTGACTTTTCGTTGTAAATATTGAACAATAAAATTTTCTTCTGAATTTTATTGTTTGCTATTGATATTGCTTGCATATCTTCGCTATTGACTATGTTTGATCTTGATGTGCATGTAAAGTTCTTTGCGTTTTTCGTATTCTGAACATTTGATTTGATGCAGATAAACGATGAATGCAAAATTGTTATATTTTTATCTCTCATTCATGATTCTTGTAGTATAACAATATCTGTCTTGTTTTTCGCAAATTTCATGCATGCATGCATAATTTGCGTTGATCTTGCGCAGTTGTGCTGTAGAATTCGAATATTCAACATGTTTGCAAAGCTTTTATCATTTGCGTTGTTTTGTGACATTTCAAATGTCATACTCATTACAATTTCGTGACTAGATGATCTTTTTGTGAGCTAATAGACTGAGCTGTCTGATATGTTTCACACATTGCGCTATTCGCAAAGTGCGCATTTTGACAGTTGCAATATCTAGAAATCATGTGATTGCATAATTGCTCATCTTTGCATGTAGATAATTGACATTTATGATTTCAGATCTGATGATTTCGCTTGCAGTACAAGCATCTTGATGATCTGTTGCATTTGTTCTGCAAATGCTCGAATGTTTGACATTTTTGACATTAATCATTTGATCAATAGTCTTGATATTCGACTGTTCAATTTGTTGATTTTGCAGCTAAGAGTCATTTTTTCAGATGTCTTTGCACTTCTGCTTCGATTTTGAATGTCAGTATCATCAAAGCATGATTCTTTCTTGCTTTATTTTCACCTTTTGATAATCATATTGAGTTGATTATCAGCTTTAATTCAGAGTTGTACTTCTCTAGCTCGATTCTCAGATATTTCATTTCAATCTTCATGTTGAAGATTTCAGTTTTCAGACTGTGTATGACTATTTTGTGTCATTTCTCATCTTTCTTAATGCTTTTAACATCAAAAACATGCTCTCATATTGCTCTTTGCGCTAGTAAGACGTCTGCAATGTATTTTTTCAAGATCATTAAAGCAATGTTGTTTTTCTTTAGCGTTTTGACTATCGTGACGACTATTAGATCGATTTTCGCCTTTTTCAATGTGTTATTCATTGAATCTCGCATTTTCATTGTCTTCAACGTTTAGTTCTCATTTTTGAGATTGACAATGAGTCTTCTTTCGCGATACGATATTTCTTGTGATTTCGACGAGAATTTCTTGGTAATCAGGTTTTATTCGCCTGCATTTGCATTCACATTTGCATTTGTGTTTGCATTTGCATTCACATTTGCATTTGCATTTGCATCTGTGACTTGAGCTGCTTTTTGTGCATATGTGAGCTTCTGCGTTGGTTTTTGCGAATTTTGCATGACTTGCAACGTTTGCGAAACCTGCGTCTTCTGCAAGGTTTGTTAATTCTCTGTCATTTGCTTTGCATTAATTTTCTTTTTGATGTTTTCAGCATTCTGTTGAATCAATTGTAGAATGATCTTCAGTTTGTTTTTTGTTTGACTTTGAAGTCGATCAATTTGCTTCTGAATCGAGTTTTCTATGCTTTCGTTGCATGCTCTTCGAATGTAGATTAAGCTATGACTTATAATCTCTTTCTGTTCTGATATTGCTTGTCTTAGCTGATTGACTGCAAATTCAATTCTTTCGCGCAGTCTCTTTATCTGCATCTCTTTAAAGATGACATCTTAGCACTTGCTAGTACTAACTTCGATGCTAACTTCTTTTTGCAAACTTTTCATCGCTTTTCGCTTTTTCATTTCTTTGAATTTCACAATCGCTTGTGTTTGCTCTTTTTGCTGCGAATTTGCATTTCGCAGATTGATTGTATTCTTGTCATTATGCGCGTTTGCATGTGAATTTAGCATTAATGCATTAAGTGAACTAAACATGTATTGCGTTTTTCTATTTACTGATGTGAACGATTTTTGTTGACTGCGAAATAAATCAACAATGTTGTTCTGCAGTTGTTTGCTTGTTGATGAACTCATGCTAAGTTCATCTCATAAATTTGTTTCAATCTCTAATGTTGACTTTTTGATTTCTATTATTGATGTTTTGAGTTCTGACGCTGAGCTATTGCTTCTGCTGAGTTTCGCGTTACTATTCGCGAAACGAGGCGAGAAAGAGCGCATAAAGCGACTCTTTATATTTCTTTTCATAAAGAATTTTTCCGAGTTTCAAGCTTTGAACTTTCAGAAAATTCACTTGACATCACTTAAATATTTCTTTAATCTCTTACTCAGAGCATTTCATGTAAACAATAACTTTAATGTAAAGATCTTTCAATTTCTATCTTGAAATCTGCAATAAATCGTCTTCTATTATTAACTTATGTCAAATGAAAATGATATAAATCTAGTCTGCAAGAGTCTAGATTACTCTTTTTGATAGAAAATGCTTGACGCAATTGCTTTATATTTCAGATATTAAAGTAGTCGCGTTATCTCACTCAGAATAGTAACGACTGATCTCGACTTATTGTCTTGCACATCAAGAAAAGATAAAACAGATAGTGATTTGATAAGAAACGCTGTACTTCTCTGAAACAACATTGTTTTCTGTGCAATCTTTGAACACAAAAAAGTTCGATTTCGATTTTTATGTCAGTACACAGTCTTCTGTGCTGTTCTAAAGTTGATTGACTACTTGTTCTTTTCATGTGAGTTTGCTCTTTAATTTATCAGTCAAATTACTTTCTGAATTGATGATTCTTTCTTCTGCATTGATGAACTCTCGTTTCGTTGCCGATTTTGATCTTTGTGAGCGCGAAAATTTTCACTTTTCGTTTTTTGACTTGCAATGCAGTCATTTGTGAAGCTATTGAGTCGAATGAGAGCTTGTTTTGCTTGTACGATTGTGCTTTATAACTTGTAATTCGATTTGATATATCATATGCTTCAATAGATTGCTGTCGTCAATCGCGATTCTAGATTCTTTCATGTACTATTTTGAGCTTTGTTGAATTTGATGAACTTGTATATCTGAAACACTTTCTTTTCTTCAACTTTGTTCAGAAAGTTGATTCAGAATTGATTTTTGATCAATTTTATTGCATCATAATACGAATTTTGCATTCGCATTATCTCTGTTCATGCATCATCAGTTCTGCATCTTTTTCAAATTCGCTTTCTTGATGACAGTGCTTTTCACATTTCGATGAGCTCTTCGTTTCATCAGAATTTCGATTTTGCGCATATTCGCTGTTTAAATACAAATAACTTCACTGCACTCTTGATGCATTCAATCAAGTAAATGAATTTTATCTTTGAACTGATAGTTCTTTATATTTTGATAATCATTTCATTCTTTGTCTTTTGTAAATGCATGTTGAATTTCTTTCAGTCAACTTTTTGCAAGTTGTATGATGCATTTAGCGAGTTTTCAACCAATTTCACCTTTTTTATGACTATTGTAAACAGAATTACTTCATGATCAAATTCTGTGTTTGCATCTTCATTTACATGTCAGTTCTTAATGTAGTTTTGCACACTTCTTGATGCAAAAGTTAAATCAATTACTGAGCTTAATCTTTCAAAATAGCTGTGATAAGTGTTTATATTTGATGTATTAATCAGATTGCAATCATGCATTCTTACTCAATTTACTAATGCTTTCGTTTTAATGAAATTTGCAATCTTCACATTTCATCAGCTATGATGTGCATTAAAGTCTTCTGCAATAATAACTTTTTGATCGTTGTTTAATCTAATCTTTGCTAACTCTCGCTCAATCATATATGATTACTTCTTCTCTGCGTTTTGTGCCTTTTCATTATATATGTTAAGCAATAAAATTTCATTCAAAATTTTATCATTCACTATTATTATCACTTGTATGTTTTCGCTGTTGACTATGTCTGATCTTGATGTGCAGATAAACTTTCTTACATTTTTTGCAACAAATATCAATACTCTGACTTAAGTCTTTTGAATATTTGATTTGATGCATATAAATGATGAATGCAAGATTGTTATATTCTCATCTTTCATTCATGATTCTTGCAGAATAACAATATTCGTTCTAATTTTCGCAAACTTCATGCATGCATGCATGATTTGCATTGATCTTGCGCAAAGAATGTAGATTGCACAACTCATCTTGAAGATCATGCAATCTCTTTGATCATTCAAAGCTAAGACTCACGCTAACGTCTGAGCTTATACATAAATTTCATGATTGCATGAATCTTTACATCTGTAACTACTTCATCATCAATACACAATCATTTTTTATTGATAAATATCAACATTGATTAATTAATCATCAATCGCTAATCAATCACTATTCACTAATCAATATATTTTCAATCAAGAATGTAAAATGTTAATTAAATCATAAATAAATTTTTATTTATATGAGATTAATCTGAATTATTATTATCATGTCTGATCAGCGATAAAACTCATCTGTACGTAATGCTGACTACGAATCTACTGTCTAGCTACAGTAGAGTCTAGAGATTATCAAAAGTTTGAATGACATCGAAGCGCTGCGTGATGATGAAGCGCTGTGCGTTGATCGCGTGCAGAGTTTTCGCGATCGCGCAGACTTCGATAATCTCAATGCGCATGCTACAAGCAATCTGCACGCAGATAAGAAAGTCAAATAGAACGCAGAACTATGAGGAAAATCGCTTATAAAAATCATTCGATTCAGTATCTTGTCATCGCGATGACGAGAACTGAGACAGAACACTCTCGCGTTTGATCTGTTGAGAGTGATTAGCAGAAAGAACTCAAATCACGAACATTCTTTAAATCTACGTGCTAACTACGTATAAATCTTGTTAAGACTGCGTGTCTGTTACTACGACATGAGCAACTCACGAGACTTGTTAAGTTCAACATGAGCAAACTCAAGAGTCTCGTTAATATTGTTTAACAGATGTTCAGACACAGACATTCTATACATGAGTGATACAGTGACAAGAAGAGTTCGTTAAGAGAAGAGAAACACAAGCGAGTTAGTAAAGAATAATCGAACTACGCTGTTTGATTAGAAGTGTAGCATATAAACATCTCTGCAAGACATGATCGATCTGCACGAGAGAGATCTCTACAGATAACGCGAAACAGATGAGTTGCACATCTTACAAGCGAAGCGAGCGTCTGCGAGACGTGATATACAATGACGACGACTGTTGATCTTGAGAATCTCATTTCTTCACTGAGCTCTGACTCTCAAATGTCTTGATGATAGAATCAATTTCTAGTCAAAGACATCATCTGTATAGCTCAAGAGAACAGTAGCGTGTGTTGATGT
>JAABUS010005009.1_pt1 | contig 18077 bp, 14 predicted proteins | sample 5560161 | NCBI WGS metagenome assembly JAABUS01 (sample SAMN10711885, study PRJNA513376) | rock metagenome | isolation source: Antarctica rocks | place: Antarctica: Victoria Land, Trio Nunatak nord | collected 2016-01-04 | reverse complement strand
GTAAATTTAGTATAAATTGTTATAGTATTTTGTTTAACTAAGTGTTGTATAATTCTTTGCTTTTTTATTTTTTTTTAAAATAAACTTATATTGTTTAGTTGTTGTTTAATTTTATCGAAAATATTTTTTTTAATAATAATATTGTTTTTTAGCGTTTTCTTGCATTTATTTACGATTTAATTTATTTATTTTTTCTTTTAATAAACTAGTTAAAGCATTAAAGTGCTTTGTAATATTATCTAGATATTTATAAAAATTCTTTTAATTATATTTGTTATCTAAGTTTATTATTAAATAAAAATATAATATTTTTAATTATTTTGCTCTTATAGTTTTATTAAATATTTTATTAATTTCTTGTATAAATATAAATATCTTGTTTAATAATATTTTATTTAGAACTTTCTATAACTAATTTAAGTTTTTTATTAAATAGTAGTTGTTATTTAATCTAATTTTAAGAGTATTTGTCTTTATATTAATTTGTTTTCTAATATTATTTTAATTATTAAATATTTTTTTTAATATAATATTAATTTTTTAACAATTTATTAAGTTTTATAATTAATAATTTTTTGCAAAATAACTTAATTTGTTATATAAATAATTTATTTTTCAAAATTTATTATTTTGCTTTTTTCTAAAGTTTTTCTTTTTATATTATTAAGTAAAATTTAGTTTTATAAATATAGATTTATAATAATTAAAATTATTGTACTTTTAATTAAAACAAAATTCTTTTTACTAATATTTAATTATTAATTTAAAGAAGATTTTTGCTTTTTTCGAAATTAATTGTATCTTTTTTTTATAGTTTTTTTATATAGTTTATTATTAAAATTAATAATTATTTTAATAAGATTAAATATATTATTAAGAGTTTTTTTATTATATATAATTTTGTTTTTTAAATTATTTTTAAAATTTTGTTAAAATATTGTTATAAATATAATATTGTTTTATTTAATTAAATTAATATATTTTTAAAATTTAATAATATAGTTTGTTGTAAAAATTTGTTAAATTAAGTACTAAATTATTTTTTTTATAATTTGTTTTTTGTTAAATATTTTAAAGATTTTTCAAAACTTTTTTTTAAAATTATTGAAGTTTATAAATATTATACAAAAATTTTTGTTATTATTTTTTAAATATTTTCGTAAATTTGATTTAAGTTAATATTAAACTTTTTCTTTAAAAAATATTAATACAAAAATTGTCTTTTAATTTGCTAAAACAAAATAAAAAATAAAAAAAATATTTATTTGTATAAATTAATTCTTTAAGTTAATATAATCTTTATAATAGATATCAAGTTTATTAATTCTAATTTTGTTGTCTTTTATAATTAATAATTGATATAATACTAATAAATTAATATTTAAAATAAAGATTTGTTAATTTAATACAAATATTCTTAAAGTATTTAAAGTATTATATTAATACTTTTTTCGAAAATATTAGAATAAATTGTATTATTAAAAAGATTTGTAGATATCTTCAAGCAATATAAGCAATTACTTAATAATAAGAGTTGCAACTATAAATAATTTCTATATTTAATAAATTTTAAGAGAGATTCGATAAATTAAAGTAATAATAAGTAAAAATCTATAATAAATTAAACACAATTTATAAAAAAATCGTATTTTAGTTTCTATATATTAAAAAAATATTAATTATTTGTTTTATTTGTTTGTTAAACAATGCGAATATAATTGTTTACGATGTTTGTTTATCGAATATAATAAACATTATACTTAAGATACTCGCTTCTTAAGCGTATCGAATATAATAGTAGATTCGCTCCAAAGATGTAGAACCTAAACTACTAATACAACTTTAGTAAGCTCGTAATATAACTATATAAGATTGCAAGCTTTATGTCTAGCAAGAATTAACTTAGATCTAATCTAGTTTGATTTAAATCTAGTCAAGATCAAGCTTAGAAAATTAAGCGAGATTGGGACGAAGGATTGTTCAATCGACGAACGTAGCTGGCGGACTGCTAATCTAACACCATGATAGATAACAATATAATTAATTTTATTAGATATTAGAAAAGTGTATACTAGAAAGTCTCTTGTTCTAAAGCAACTTAATCGAATATAATCTAAAAAGATTTTGGAGAAACTACTTCGAGATCGATAAAGAGTAAGATAATTCTAATAAGTATATTGACTAGATCTCGTATTAGAGTTACCTTGTTCGAATAAGCTTTGGTCACGACCCACTCACTGCCTTATTTACTAGCTCGATTGTATCTATCACGGAGGGATGCGGTAAAATTTATACACACTACCAGGGATTTCTTCTTCCTTTAAAAGGATAATCCGAGGGCGTTTCGGGCCCTGATCAACATACGAAGGCAGCACCAAGTAGATATGGAAGTTCTCTGGAGATCAAAATCGCTGGACGCTTGGCCAGAGCGCTTGCCAGCAATCTTGCCCCTACCTACCAAGAGCCAATGGTGGCTGTTGGAGATATAGAGCTATGGAAGAGGCGTTGGTTCATCCTTAAGAAACGAGGTTCGAGAGTCTCTTAGTTGGTTCATCCACGAACTTACTACGAAGGTTGTCAAACTGGTAAAATCAGCAAACAGTCGTACTATCATGCATTTGTAAAGCTGCATTTCAAGAGGAATCGACCAGAAGACCCCAAGGCGAGAGTAACGAGAGAAGTGATGGTAGAACTTGTAAAAGAAATTAGGGCAATATGTTTTACACCTTATAACTGGAATCCAAGAGAGTTTGTCGGTACGTTCTTTACAGACAACCCTCCGGTGGAGGTGACTCCTTCCTGTGTGGACCCCCCGTAGCAAGAGACTCATGTTGATGGATAAGCCATTTTTGGACCAGAACTATTAAAAGTATGTCGTGTACGCTACTGCCTTTTCGTCTCTCTAAATATATTCTCAATCGGGGCTTGGACCATCCATTAGCTCGCCTGCCTTAGATATTTTGACCCTCTTCCCGTCGGTCAATAAGATAGCGAGCTTTTGTGTACAGACCCTGGCAGTTGACTGCGAAAGAAAGATCAAAGCCTATAAATTTTGCTCAGAGTTCTCCAGCACGATACCCAAGTTCTTAAACTGCTCCCTGGTCGCCATCCCCAACGGACAGCGACCTTCCCAGACAATCTTTCTCAGCTCCGGTAGCTTTTCTTCCCTCTCCTCCACAAAACCATTCCACAGCTTCTTCGCATGCTCACTTTTCATCTCTGGCCCTAACTTCAAAACTCTCACGGAAGCCGGTAGCACATCAACAACCCGTGCGACTTCTTCGTGGCAGAAACCCTCATCCAGAGCCCCATCAAATTGCGAGTCCGGGATGGGCTTCTGGAACACCTTGTCATCGACGCGGATGACATGCAGCTTCTGGAAGCATTTGAGCGAGCCGATCCACTGCTCGTCTTCATCATCGCCATAAAGGGAATCTTGATCGGCTGTCAGGTCTAGTTGCTGTAGGCTGTGGCTAGCATGCCCTCGCAATGCATTCATTATCCCAGTAACTTCGTATCGCCCAGGACCGACTATGCTCCCCGCATGGTGATAAGTGAATCTCTCCAGGCTCTCGATCCTTTCAAGTAGACTAGTAAAAGCAGAACTACTAACAGCACTGTTGACAATCTTGATCTCTTCGATTGGAGATTTTGCATCCCATGGTTCACCATCGTACGTAAAATCTTCCCCATCTATCATATTTCCATACAGTGAACGCATAGCTGGAAGAGCGGCGAAGGGAGCATAAAGTGTGAAGTCTTCGCCCATTTCAGTATCAGTCCTATCCACAGCACACTCAGTCAATTTGGTGAGGGCTTTGCCGTGGCCTTCAGAGGTAGAATCTTGATTCGCGATTGCAATGGCAGTAACGAGCTCTGTGAACCGCTGTATTCGATGCGACACGTCTGAGATTGTTATGGATTGTAAATTCGGTAACAAAGACACTATGATGCCAATGAAAGCGTCTACACTTAGACGCTCAACATGGCTAAGTAAGATGCACCAAGCTTCGCGACGATCTGACGCAATAAAAGGACAGTCAAGGACCAATTGGGATATCTCAGAGCGACGGACATTGAGTATGCGGAGTATTTCGTCTTTTAATACTTCCTGCTTCTCATCTTCATCATTATCAGGGTCCCAGGAGTGGGTTAACTCCAATTGTAGTTGGGTAGGATAATAAGCCAGCTCAATCGGAGACTCAAGCAGACGGTCGAGGAACACTAATGGATGAATCTGGTTTCCGACGCGCTGCTTCCATATGTCGTCATCATAGTCGTCCGTGCCAAAGCAAAGGACCGAGTACTGCGACTTCAAACTCGCATGTCTTCGAAGTGCGGCGCAAGAGACCCGGTGAAGAGTCTTGCAAGTCAACGCGAAAGATACTATGGTTGAGAAATGTATGTAGCTGATAATACGAAGCGTGATTTCATTCGGAAAAGCTAGCAGAGACATCGACATCCGTACACAGTGTGGTTGCATGTTTGAATATGAAATCAAAAGATATGTAATCTTGTAATACACCTGCACGGCTTTATTTTTTCACAAAACTACTTTTTCGGCCCGGCTGCCAAGTCCCCCAACCCCTTTGGGTAAGAGCGTCCGGCAGGCTCTGCAATTGAGGATCATCACGTGACATCCCTTCGCCAAAGGGAGGTGCATATAATTCTGGTCCTCCTGAATAATTTTCCTTCCACATCGTCGCACGTGCTTGAGGCCAGCATCATTACCTGCAACATCCCATCGAGATTGACATACCAATTCATCGTAGGCGCAAACATACTGATACTTTCTACTCTTGTATCTTCAACAGCAGGACTAGGTAAGCAATTAGACACGGCTGAGTCTTCCGGTGCTAACAATCTTCAGGAAGAACATATCAAGAGCCTCGAGGTCACAAACAACAAGTATGACCCAAAAGGCAAGCTCAGTGAACTTTGTATCCCGCCATTGCGGCGAACAACACGTGATCTGCCGCAACTATCAGTGGGCGTACATGGACTCATCAGCAGCTAGTCCTTATTCTATCATATAGAAAGCCACGCAAAACAGCTTCTCATTGCTCAAGCTTCTCTACATCTTTGCACTTTTGATCACATAGCTCGTACCTTGTATGGCGTCTGCCGCAGTCCATGTTCCTTCCCATCACAGTAGTAAAATAGCATTGCCAATTCGGTCACCTACCTTTGGAGCTGAAATTTGTTGTACATGCCCTAGAAGTATGGTTTGATACTAACGACTGCGGACGCGACCTCTTTCTCGGGAGCGTAGTGTTGTAAGGCGATGAAATCAACCTTGATGGGCTGGCTCATGGATTTCACGAACCAGTCAATCTCAATTTTGACGTTTATGTTGGCGGAAGGACGTTTTTCGATACAAAGCTGCTGGATGATCGTTGTTTATATCGAGATTGCCTGGTCATGCGGGATGCAGCTATCAGGCTCAGAACCACTTTGGTGTCGCTATACTTCAGCTTCCGGAAAGTTAGGTATACGATTGGGCGGGAATATCTGCTTGGTTGTGTGATATCTATAGAGATGAGGTCTTATATACATGAGGGATGTCAAGATGCAAAGCCCAATAGGAAAAATTGTCGCAGGCTTCAGAGGCGACCACATCTCCTACTTCAATACTAGAGGATGGCGTCGCCGGCGTTGCTGGGGACTTTGATCCTGGTTACGATTTCGATGTTGGGCGGGAACGATTTGGCCCATGATAGTGAAAGCGGCGATGGAGTCCGCGTCCCAGCTGTAGACCCATGACGCCGCTGTCCTTTACGATGTCCTCGATGTACCAGACAACTTACGCGTCGACAACTGTCGGATCGCTGCCTACGGACGAAGGCGGCTTAGGGGGCCAAACAGGCGCGGGGGCAAAGTGTTGAGGCCCTGGCTGTTCTTCCAGAAGCAGATGGTGTGTGGGAGGATTTGAGGCGGGATGCTTGGGCCAAACAGGGGCGGGAGCGAAGTGGTACGGTCCTGGCTGTTCTTCAAGAGGCAGGGAGTGTGTGGGAGGACCGGGGGCGTCATCTCTGCGCTCAACAGGGGCGGGGGCAAAGTGATAGGCCCTGGTTATTCTTCGAGAGGCAATGAATCTGCGGGCGGATGAGGGGCGGAATTTTTGGGCCACACAGGAGCGGGGGCAAAGTGGTACGGGCCCGGTTGTTCTTCGACAGGCGGAAAATTTGTGGGAGGGTCGGAGGCGGCGTCTCTAGGCCAGACGGGCGCTGGGGCAAACTTGTAGGGTCCAGGTCGTTCTTCGAGAGGCAGAGAGCTTCCGGGGCTGGGTGATGCTACTTCGGAAGTGCTGCTCATATCCTCGGCCCCTCTTGACTGGACCTGTTCTCTCCGCCCCTGCCCTTGGTGGATTGGACTCCCACACGTCACCCAGGCTAGGCATAAAGAAAACAGGAATGTGAGTTGGAGATGCATGCTTGCTCTAGTCCTGCCTGGCGCACACTGATGCTCAGACAATAAATGAATGGGAGTTAAATGGGAAAGAGGTCTACTCTTGGTGCGTAGCAAAGAGGAACAGGGGGAACGAAGTAGGATTTTAGGAGACATTCTACCAGCTTATATCGAAAATTGGAGCAATTCGAACAGGCTATAGCGTAAAGATAGCGGTCGGAAGGAAGGGTCTTGTGACGGCGAGGCGGCCGCTTCAACTTGGCGAAACCATCACAGATGGCCTCCTACGCAGGGATGCCAGGGTCCGAGGCAACGCGTGTAAACGAATTCGATGAAGCAACGGGATGTTTGTTAAGTCCCTTCCTTGCAACAGGCATCTGAATAAGGAAAAATTGCACCTGGAGAGGTGCGCTTGAATCGCTTAGAGAAAGGAAGTTTCAAGGGGTTTCAAACCGGCTTGGCGGATCCTATGCCGAGGTGAGAACGTCAAGAGGACAATGGAGTAACACCACCGAGTAGCACGGACTCGGAGAGCTTGCCAATGGATTGTGATTGCAGGGACAGTCAGAAGCCGTCGAGCGCTTCGACGAAGCCGGGGTTCCAGCAATCGCTTTTGTGTTTCCGTTGAGGCCAAATTCTGCACTCTTGATGGCTCATCCTGAACAAAGTGTCGAGGTACTGTGTCATATCAAAGGCCGGTGTAATAGATCGGCATGCTGACTGATACGTAGATGCACGGGAATAGCTATCGAAAGAGGTAGGTTAAAATTGTCGCAACGGCAAGTTGAAGTGAGTACGTAATAGGAATCTGATGGTTAGGGAATCCAGTGATTCAGATCTGATTAAGAGTAAGCGCACTGATAGTGGTAGTGGTAGTGTGCACAATCAAGCGTCCCACCCCAGAAGAAGAAGTCCGCGTCCTGGATCGGCTGTATCTCGGCTTATATACATATCGGGTTAGCTCAGCCAGGTCCTTCAAAGCAACCCCACTACTAACTTCAACAACACTTGAATGCCTCGAACCCTGGCCACTCCAGCAATACATGTAGGCACTCGCCGCGGTGACTATTCTGCCAGAGCCCTGGGGATTCTCTGGCCACTTCAGATTAAGCGCTACTGCCTCTCTTTCGGCGTGCCCGCTACTCCGCCTGATTGCCGCTCCGGCCTACCTTGCAAACAGCTTTTATGATCTTCGGCAGTCGATCGCACGGAATATCATACTTCCGTCCCCTGCAGGCTTAGACAAGCACCTGACCGAAGGCTGCTTCCTTACTACTATCTGACCCTCTTACCTTATTAATTTTCGGCCTTCCGTTCATCGATCATGTCAGGTCGCAAGTCCATCTCCGATCTTACTCCTCGCACATTCTAGGAATAAGGAGCCCTGGTTAAGCGGGTAGATCCCGAAAGCTCCCACTAGACTTGTTCAAAAACTAATGCCGAATATAGAAAAGTTTCTCCCTGGTACCATCGACGTACAACCCAATCCCGGGAAAGCACCGCGAAGTATTCTGCAGCCGTTCTCCCACCGAGTATCTCTTGCGTACCCACCCACACTCGTCTGGCTTGTCCATGAGTCACACCGCATATACGGGTTCGTCAGGGAAGATCTTAAGAGAAGGACTACCTATACACTACGTAGCTCGGCGACGATCCAGAAGACTTAAAGGCGTCTTATCAATAACGAGACAGCACACATTACGCGGTGGTAAGATGCTTTGGATCCCTCTCAACCTCAATAACATCAGCTACATTGCCCTACTGCGTGCTTAAGCCCAGCGCTCTCTCAACAAACCTTCTGCTCCGTACTATCGGGCGTGCCTCGTCTGCCCAAGTCGACACTATCGGCAAGCGAGAGACGCTGCAAGAGCAACCCGACCGAGTGTTTTGGGCAGCGCTCCTCTTCCACCTTGGCTTTCCCAAGCACGTTTGCCAACAATGATGCGGCTGTCGTCTTCACGCGGATCTATTGGCGGAGACTACTGGATCCCAGCAAGCTATCACACTCCTTTACCGAAGGCCTCCAACATAGATAATGTCGAACTCTCTTCCAGAATTGCCACCAAGCAATAATCTCGCCTTCAATGCTATTGCACTCTGATATCTCCCAATCACCCCGGCTGATGCGGACTACAGAGAAGGCATCGGTAGAGGAAAGAGGATATTCTACTGATGCGGACACACTGAAAAAGCATGGTGATTCGGGACTTCCGTTGCCGGCCAGCACCGAAGACAATGACGAAGCGACGCAGGGCGGGCGCACACTGATGAGAGATATAAGAGCTTGCCGATAAAACAAGTGAGTGGATAGTACACTACGGACGTAGTCAGGCGCCGGCCTGCAGAGGTCTCTGTGAGCATGCGCACTTTGGTCACGCTGGATCCCTTTCACTCGTTGGGAAGACTTACAAGTGTACCTCTATCGCTGAGCGAGGTTCCTGTGCTCCAATACAGGAGATTCATTGCATTCTCTCTGCTCTTGGTGTCGTGGCAGACGTTATTCATGTTAGGATCAAGGCCGGTTTCCGAGCTGATAATGGTGTACAGGACCGCTGATTTGAGCTTCAGGCACCTATTACAATATAATTGCCAGCTTTTTTGGAGCGGCCAAAGACAGACGCGTGATCGACGGGCATGCTTAACGAAGGGCTTCAGGGTGTGCTTGCGAGTACCACTTGTGATCGTGACGAAGGCTGCGACAAGGCCTACAGGGAGCTCTGTATCGATGCGAAAATCCGGAGATTGGACATCTGGGAGAGAATTCATCTTGGTGTCACTCGGCAATAAGTTACAGATCCGAGCTCAATAACAAACAAGAACCTGGACGGGTGATGGTCAAGGACACCTCGGCTGTCGGGGGTCGTTGAGGCCTTGGACAGCCGATAGAAGTGGGCAGGGTCTCTGTTCATGAAGCCTGTACACCTCCAGAATCTCATCGACCTTGATACTCAATCGAAACCAGTCGAAGTCTCGTATATCGTCGCCAGGAACAATGCTGGGCAAGTACTCTTCCGTTCTCTTTTTGCCACATCGTTTTGAACACTCCTTTATTCTCTCTGCTTGAATCCTAAACATCAGAAGTAGTGCCAGAAAGATCCTGTCATGCTCTCAGTCCAGGGATCATTCTTGCTTCCTTCATCTCCAATTATCAATACTATTTATCACGATCTCGGTTTTGAGCTTGGCCCGAAAGGCCTGGAGACTCTCGCTTGTATTATGTTCCTGCCGACTACAAGAAATAGATTATACAATTGTCCAACGGAAGCTTATGTCTCTCCATCAATTGCGAATATACTAAGAACAGCTCTGTTGTCTGTCTTTCCACTTCTCCCCTTTGCTTGCCATCGCAATCATGCTCCCAAAGACATAGATCGTTGTCGAGCACGCAAAGCACAGAAATCATTGCTATGCTGTTTGCTCACAATGCATTTGTCGCGCCATTCCATCCGTGCTCTTTGACTCGGGCAGTTGAGAACCATGAGATGTACGTGGGCCTAGAACCGAAGCCTCAGATCTTGACCTGGACATCAATTTCACGCTTGTAACATCGTCTGCAAGCTCTCTCACAGAGATTATGGCATTGCTATGTCGCCACACGTAAGCGTTTGTAAACTCTCCTACAGAGATTGTCGTATCACATCTCCCCAACTGTAGCCTTCAGAAATTGATGTTTCTGGATTCTGGGTCGAGGATAGTCTAGTTCGCGAGATTGGCGAGCGGAGCTTCAGACCATCTCCACTGCTGTAAGTCCCATTGTGCAATATCTTGCTGTCAGATCCCGTGAGATGCTTGCCACCAGCCTTACCATCGTCATAACGTGGTTCCTCAGGCTCTGTGTGTTTCTCAGATATCAAGTCACTACCTTCATAGTTGAGCGACGAACACTGGCTCGCTCTTGGTGTCGTCCGATTAATGATGGTCAATCTGCGCTTCTTGACTGAGATTGAACTTCTCCTGCGCTCGCTTCCAGATAGGGCCCACGGGTACAGAAGTAGTCATGGTTATGCAACACACCGCGATCCATATAGAGATCCATCATTGAGATCTAGCCTTTGGCGTTTGTTTCCATCCTAATTTTGCCGCCGCCTAGAGGCAGAATGACGAAGCGCGAAGCGTTGTGTCATCCGCCAAGCAGGCTTTCGAAATCTCGCACCGCTCGTCGAGCGTTAGGTGATCATCCTCGGTCATGGCTGACGAAGTGAAAAACATTCGTACCTATCCAACGTGTGCCGAAGTAGGCTGCCCTGGGGGACCCTGGGAGGGGTAGGTATTCCCATTAGACCAATGGCGTATGAACGGCGGCGAAGGCGTAGTGGGTAGCCCTCCCTTTTCGTCTCTGGACATCGTCCGTGCTACGTGACCGCCGATGTAGAACTTGATATATTCAGTCCAACATGGGTACATAATAGCGAACTTCTCCAAGTCAGCGAGCTTTTGACTCTGATCCAACCCGAACCATTCAATATCCCTCCCTGGAAAGAACCTTCTAAAAGCTAGTTAGAAAAATTCACGGTACGCCTGTACCAGGTACCAGCACTCCCACTCTCAATCGCTCATCCTCCCACAGAGAGACTGAGTAACTCCCACATAGAAAGCTATTTCCGAAGATCTTAACGCCCTACTAAACGTTACCACGCACAAAATTTACTGGATACCGCTAACTCTCATACCCGGCCTCGAAGCGCATCGGGACCGATGGCAAGCCTAACTTCAATATGAGTGCGAATCGCTATCTCGCTGCAATTCCTGGATGGTGCTTTAGTGTTTGGGATGGACTTCTTATGGGCGGTTGTGCTCCACTGTCAGAAAAGTCAAAACAAGCCACCAAGGCTTGATGGAGAAGTCTAAACGCCAGAACTTCGATCGATATTCGTCATCCCAAAGTTTCTTCTAGCCGATGGTGAGACCCTGAAGTGCTGTCCTCCCAGAAGAATGTAAATGTATTTTCTCGATTGGCTGAGCCCAAGTTTCTCCCAGGCCACGCAAGTGTACTCCCAGTGCGATGGAGAAAGAAGTCGAAGAAGTCTCATTGTACAGTTCCCGAGGTCACAACCGAGCCAGACGGTCGTAGTCAAAATTGCCTTCTCGGGCTCCGCGGTCTATTGACAGTCGAATACTTCCTCTAGACAATCCTCTCAACTTTCATCCCCACCAACATCATCAACAGCGCCAACAACGACGGCCTCATATATGAGCTCATCATGCGCCAGACACTTTCGGTGCTGTTCTGGAACATATCGCTTATCCACTCCTCGCTCGTCTTGGTTCCCACGCGTTCGATCTGGATCCCCTTTCTCCAGAACCCGAGCTCAGCAGCCTTAGCGAGCTGCGTGTTCCGTCGCAGTATTCGTCTGTGGTTCCCCATCGCCGTGGCTCTCGCCATTGTCCAGATCCTTTCTTCCATGATTGGCATAACGCATATAGCCTAATTTGTTTCGAAGACGGGCAATGCTAGTATTGCGGTATCTTATAGCCTCCCGACTGCTCTCTCCTATCTTAATGGCGTTTTTAATCGATTTTGGACAACGTTTAAGTTCGAGCAGCAGGCCGGTAATACCGCTTTCCCTTCACAGATGATGTGGGTTGTCGCCTTGATATACTCCCGGAGCTATACCATGTTGATGACCATGATGATTTTGCCCTATACGCGGGCGGCGTAGCGGGTCAGGGCTTGTCTCTGCTTTATCTTCACGGCGTGGTGGGTGCAGAATTGAGCTTGGTATTCCATCACGGGGCTGCTTCTAGCTGACGTGGTGATCAAAACGGGGTATCAAGAGAAAGGAGGGCAGCGGGGTTGGTGTGGCAGTATCTCTGGACGAATTGGAGCCCAAAATGTCATAGCGGCGGACGCGGGAATCGAACAGGCCTGTATTATATTAGCTGTATCGATGTTCGAAATAATCTGACTGAACCACAGCCAAGGAGCGGTGACTATCTTCTGCTTGTAGACTTCTTCTATCTGCTAGAGAGATTTGCACCTCTGCAGAGGCTTTTCAAAAACTTTTGTTCGTGTATCTTGGGAGGCAATCGTTAAGTAGGTCTTCAATCCAATGTTTTCTGGACACGGTCTCCAAATGGAGACATCGTTGTCAAGACCACTCTCCCTGCTAATCTTTATTCTTGAATAGGCATCTTTCTCGTACAGAACATCATCGTATACACAGTCGATATCAAGCTTTACATGCGGCTTGCGGAGAAAGACCGCTTGCCAGTAGCAGTCGCGAGATCAGTCTGCTTCATCATCTGTACAGCAGCCACCATGCTAGTCGCCGAAATCCTCTACCGATACATCGACTATCCTTCGAAAGTTTCGTCTCACATGATGTTTGACTGGATACGCCGATGAAAACAGCAAGTATAAAATCCAACAGAGAATTGAGAAACAATGGACCAAAGACGATCAAGACTGGTACTCGGCGGGATATACCTCTGTTGCAAATTCTACAATGAGTTGAACACGTTGGATCAGAATTCTCATATTGCGCAGTGGGTGTTTTGTATTCGAAGTGTGTTGGAAGCCAGAGTGGTCATGGTTAATCAGAATCTCCAATCTTACAAAGCTTCCTGGCCAGCCCACAACCTAAGGCTGGCTGGCAATCACGGGTGCTGAGACGGTATGCCACCTCAGTCCCATGTGTTCCCTTTCCTTCTTCGCAAGCTTCCCAATGCGTGCTCATACTAATCAAGAGTCGGCAGCATTTTGCTTTTGCAGCAATGAAGTCTCCTTGGTAAATTTGTCTGTCGACACACCATTTTACTTTGTTGTTGATTGTTCTGGAAGAGCCGCAAACCCTGGAAAATGAACAACCTGCCAGCGAGTCGGATGGATGCAGAGGCGGTGCTATATAAACCGTCAATTGAGTGAGCTCTACATTTTCCGTTGTAATACGAGTCAAAGGGTTGGTCTGATTATGGATGCGGATCCAACCCTAATATCACACTTGATTTAGGGTAATCCTGGTGGAAGCTTGGCAAGAATTGCACTGATATGATCCTCGGCTACTCTAGGAGATTGGGGGATTGGGGGATTGGTGCCAGAGCAAGTCCTTCCTCGAGTACTTCTACTTTCGTCGAATCCGACTCGGGGTCTATTCCGAGGACATGTCACCTGTCAGCGCGCGTTCCCTAAATAGGACACACGATTACGACCTGACGGCTTTGCGATCCTGCCCACGCATGGCTTTCACGTCCTCGGCACCCAATCATCGATGCGAGCTTGGGCACGAGCGGCTTCGATAAGCCACGTCTTCGGATGCACGAAAGTCGGTGGCATGATTGGGATCTGCTTGGGCTTGGGAGCCGCACTCGTGACTGCCATCCCTCTCTCTGGCCGCTGCGACTACTGCAAATCTTTGGCTGCCATCCTCGGCACCAAGGCGCAAGGCTTTACTGGGAGTTGAAGCCTATCGAGTCTCAGGGACAAGCAGAAGGAGCAATCCTCAATCCGTCAGCCTCGACTGACCACCGCCCCGCGCACCATGCGCGGTTCGCCACTTGTGTGCCCTGTCCTCGACCGCCCTTCCCTCCCCACGACTTTTTACAGCGTTCGGTGAGCGTGAAAGAACCGATAGAGCAGGATACAGTCACGAAGATAGCAACCTCTTGCCGCTCAGACGAGGATGGCTTCCCCAGTGTCCATTGGGGATTTGATGATGCTCAGCTCGCTCGCTTGGAAGATCGGATCCGCCTTCACCTCCGGCAGAGCAGGAGCGCCAGCAGAGTTTCAAGAGGTGGAGAGTGAGCTTGGAAGTCTCAAGACTTCCCTTGGCGTCCTCCTAGACACTCTGAATGGGGACCATAGCATCTTGTCGCGAGCTGATAGGCGCACCAACGAGGGCCTGGGCACGATATTGGCAAGCTGCTCTATGGTTGGTGTTCATATCTTCTCTCCTGTATCAGTTGCGAAAGCTAATACGCATATTAGACGTTGAAGAATCTGGAGTCCCTGGTCAATAAATATCAAGAGGTTCGCAAGACAGGAAGAAGCCATGACGTCGCTGCTCCACGTGTCTGGAGAGGAAGCGTCGTCCGCAACTACAAGAAACTCCTATGGACGTCGGAAGGAGGCAACATCCAAACCCTTCGAGATATGCTTCAAATGCATGTTGGGTCGATCAACATCATGATCAATGCGCTTCACAGGTGCGTGATAAGGTCAAAGGGGGGTATCGACGGAATATCGGGACTTAGCTGATCGGCGCATAGCCAATCCTCGGCCCGGCTCGAGAAGGCGATCCACCCCATGGCTGACAAGATCGAGGGAATACACAATACAGTCATGGGCAGCATGGACGTCAAGATTGCAGAAATGCACAGTCTGATCATAGCGATGTCTAGCACGGGGACTTCCCCATTGCTTTGTCCGCTCTCGAGGAGAGATACGCTCATCAGCGAAGCCGACACTCTGGTGCTAGAGCAGAATACCGTTACTACTTCAGCTACGAACAAGCAGTGGGCCAAGTCCAACAGTATCTCTTCCGTTACTGGACGAAAGTCTAGTCCGCAACGCGACGAGAGTCTGGGCCTGCAGAAACATCGACATACAAGCAGTCGCGGCTCCTCCAGATCGAACCTCCCAAAATCTGGGGCGTCTTCGCCATTATCTACTTCTTACGAAACGCCGCCCTTGATATTTGCAGACTCTGAGCTTGCTACTGACCAATTCAAGACCTCTCAATCTCCAAAGGAAGCTAGTGCGATACCCGCGCTGAGACTTCCGCAACCTGCCCTTAGCCCAGCGGACCTGGGCTCACAACTAGCACTGCCCTCAGCTCCGCTTGTGCCTACACAATATTCCCGCGACAGCGGATTTGGCTTTTTCCCCGATGAGATGGAGGCCGTGGAGGATCGACAGCCAGCTCGAAAAGCATCCACCGCGAATCAATATGAGATGTTTGAGCACGCTGTGCTTGATAATGCCGTAACACTATTTAAAGGGTACTTGATCTCTAGAGGACGTCGACAAACTATATGGCTAAGAATCTGTACAGTGTCGGCATTTCCGTGGACTACATCCAGCGGAACAGTAGTGATGAAAGCTTGGAACAACAGACATCGAAAGTCGTCCAGGTAATGAAAGATTGCACCATCAGCATTGTGACGAAGATGCGATCCAACTCCGTAGGTCGGATACGACATGTCACGAGTGTTTGGGCAATGAGTGATGACAGGACCGTTCGACTGCAGCAGCAATGTGGGTGTCAGTCGTCTCCCACAGCTAATTACGGTATGCTGAGCGTATTGACAGTGGACGATGACACAGAGATGATCCCCTACACGGTATGGGGCAAAACCAAGAGTGTCGTTCTTCGCGTACCCACCGAGCTCAGATACCATGACATTGACCTTTTCGATAAGCCCCTGTCCACCGCCAAGACATCTTGGGTCAATTATCACTTTCAGGATGACCAGGGATCAATGACTTTTCAATCGGCTCTAATGTGGAAACGCCTGCTATACTCCTTTCGTACGCGACGCACCATGCTGTCTCACGAGGGGTTTGTGATGTCCACCTTCTCTTTCCAAGAGCAGCTGTGCGGGCTCGAGAACCTTCGCCTGTGGCGCGATGATGAAGCCGGCTCTACCATTGCCATGATACAATACTCACCAAGCTTCCACGAAGGGTATTTCTCGTTCCGCCTTAGTGGGCCGGGGACGATCGCCAAAGCTGTCGACGATGGGGAGAGATGGGTAAAGATCAAGGGGTTGAACATTGTCATAGAGCCCAAGTGCGTTTCAGTGACTACCTCACCAAATCCATCAAGTCCGGACAGTGGTAGTAGAAGTAAGAAAACGGAGCCGAAGAATATCAGGGCGATCAGAGTGGACTTTTCGAGCTCGGAAGAGAAGTACAAGTTCTTGGAAGTCTGTGGGAGGGCAAAGGGAGGTTGATGATGCCTCGCTTGGTTGATCGTCGAGTGCGGGCCTGCTTCGACGAAAAAAACCAGGCTCTGGCCGGCTTAGACTGTGGGTCTAGCTAGATGCGGACAATCCGGTACACCGATGCTCATGGCCATTGACGGCACTCGTTTGCAGTCAGTCAGCTATCGAAGTCAAGCTATGCACAGAAAACCTTTTCGAAGACAATAACAAAGAGCTTGGTGGCTCCCGCGACTGGAGTTTTGACTTCGGCTCGCACAGGGGACTACCTACCGCCAAGCTTCGATTGTCAACGAAGCTCACTAACACGGCACTGGCAGGGTTCAGTTTCAGGGGCCAATATTCCTGTGGCACTTTCGAGAAGATGTTGACGAGATGGCTATCTTCTGCGCTACCAACGATAATCCATGACAGAAGACTTCAACAACCAGATCGTATCGCAAAACCAAGTACGCCACGCGCATCGACGCCTCAGATGAACGGACGGATCATGCCGAGAGACAAGCCCAATCTTGGCCACGCCAGGGAAAAGTCGAGATCGAGACCTCGGTCGTATGGCAACCAGGCTATCTTGGCTTTTGACATCGACGGGTGTTGACGGCCAGAGAGACCATCCTTCGAATGATTATGACGAATAATGAAGCATGAATAGTGGTTGAGATACGATCACAGCGACCAGGATCACTTATTGATGGATGGTAATGTTGTGCGAGGCGAATGACGGACTACGTAGCCTTCAATACATCTTGACGAATCTTTCAATGACAATGCATACCTTCGGAGTCAGAGTTTCAGGACCGCGGGACAGGTGAGCCGAAAGGAGTGTCCACGAGACATTTCGGAGTATCACTACACTACTCCTTCCCCTACTACGTCATAACGGAAGTGTGTGTATGAAATTACCCATGCAAACATCACGGCATCTCCCGTTCTAAAGATACCCACCCAACACCTCACCCCTTCTTCATTCCTCGCTGCGGAATGTTAGCAACCGACCCAGCTGCCTACGAACTTTACCCAATTAGAATACGTCAAATTCGATCCCAATACTGCAGCATCGCTCTTCGCTGTAACGTCATTCTCTTCAGTCTCTTTCCACCATATCACTTTCTTTCCGTCTTAAGCCCTATTCCCAAAGTGGGAAAACACGCCCGATACACAGCTCGCGGGCGGATGGTAGCACACACTGCCAATCATTAACCTCTCAACCCGTCATTCTCCTTCCTTCAGTCGGCCCTTGAATGCGGCATCTAGCCCGTGTCGCCATCGGACTACATATAAAAGCAACTTCTGTTTCCCCATCCACCGTCTACATCCCAACACGATTCTATACCCTTCTTCTCTTCCTCAAAGATCTGTTGTCGTTGCCATCAACCCTATCCGACACAGTGTTGCCCTCCACCCTATAAAGCCTTCCCTTCGCAATGGTTGTACCATCCCACCAGCGTCTGAGTTGCGCACTCGGTCTCGGTCTGCTTCTTCTTGGTGTAGTGACCAGCAGCACTCCCATCCAAAGTAAGCCCCACCTTCGCCCCAATACCACGGAGCTCCCGCATCTCCCACGCAGCCCTCGCATCTCCCACGTAGCCCTCCCCTACCCCACGCAGCCCCTGTTCCCCGCTACTGACCCCCCTCCGTTCTCAGAGAGAGACTGCACGGGCCAACACATTTTCCACTCCTCCTCCCCCGGCGAGGCCGCCGCCCATAAGCAGAAATGGGTGGATATGGGTCTGAGCGCCGCCGACCTTGCCATAATCATGAACGAAGAGTAAGCTAAGCCTCCTCCACGC
>JAABUS010005008.1_pt1 | contig 18081 bp, 17 predicted proteins | sample 5560161 | NCBI WGS metagenome assembly JAABUS01 (sample SAMN10711885, study PRJNA513376) | rock metagenome | isolation source: Antarctica rocks | place: Antarctica: Victoria Land, Trio Nunatak nord | collected 2016-01-04 | reverse complement strand
TCCGATCCCCAGCGCGGCACATCGGGCGGCATGTTCATGACGCCCTCGATGGGCTGCGTGTCGCCCGCGAAGTACATGATGGGAGTGCCCCAAAGGAAGCTGCCGTCGCTCTCCTTCAGGGCCATGGGCACATTGAAATCGTCGATCGCCCAGCCGCCGACGGCGGGGCCGGCATAGATGTGGGTGTCCTTGGGCAGCAGGCCGCTGAACCAGTGGTAGTTGTGGATCATGAACCACTTGCCGACCGCGCCGTTGCCGTTGATGCCGGAAGCCAGCATCAGGCGGACGTTCTCGAGCGCGTAGGCGGAGAGGATGACGAGGTCGCCCGCAGCTTCGTGGACCGCCCCCAGGGCATCAACGTAGGTGACGGACCGCGCCCGGCCATCGCCATCCACGTTGACTCGCTGGACGCGGCAGTCGGCGAGGATCCCGAAGTTGCCGGTGGCGAGTGCCGCCGGGATCGCCATGTCCTGGGTTGAGCCCTTGGCCCCCACGTGGCAGCCATAGTCGCGGCAGAAGCCGCAGTTGGTGCACGCCTTTCGGTCGCCGACGTCCTCGGTCAGGATGGCCGCTGCGACCGGGAACGGGTGGTAGCCGAGAGCATTGCAGGCGTCGACGAACTTCTCGTTGGAGGCGCTGGGCGTCATGGGCGGGTGCGGGAAGGGACCGGACCGAGGCGCCTCGAAGGGGTTGCCGCCTTCCTGGATCTCGCCGTTGATGTTGCCCGCCTGCCCCGAGACGCCGACCTCGAGCTCGACTCGGGCGTAGTACGGCTCCAACTCGTCGTAGCCGACTGGCCAGTCCACGATCCGCGAGCCGGCAGGCAGCACACGCTCACCCAGGTGCTCGACAATGGTGGAGCGCATCCGGAAATCCTCCTCACGCTGCCGCCAGTACCAGCAGGCCCAGTGGATGGAGCCGCCACCGACGCCGAGCGAGGGAGGGAGGAACAACGGGTTGCCCGAACCAGGGCCGACCGCCCATGGCAGGGGACGTGCCGTCTCGCCGTCGGATGCCCGCCAGGTGATCGGATTCAGGTCCATCGTGGGCGAGATGCCGCACCGGATGGAGTAGCGAAGCTCGTCGAACTTGGCCCAAAACTCCTCGGCCGCGTAGTCCGGGCCCTTCTCGAGACCGAGCACATGGAAACCGGCCTCGGCGAGCTCGCGCGCTAGCAGCGCGCCCGCGGCGCCGAGCCCGACGATCACCACATCATGCTGAGTCTGAGCCATCCTATGTTCCTCCCTGGGGCATGTCGCGCTGAATGGATCCCGTTTCCGGGCGTAGTCTGCTACTGGCTTCTACCGTTCGAGTCGGTCGGGCTTGCGCCCTGAAGCACCGGCGCCTCACCGGTGGTCTCGGCAGGTGGAGTCGCCGCCGGGGCAGCCGGAGAGGTCGGACCTGTGCGATGGAAGAAGAGCTCAGGCTGCTCGCGGGCGAGCGTCTGGATCTCGGTCAACGTGACCATCGGCTTGGTGGTCAAGTCTTTGCCGTAGCGCATGTCCTCGGCCGTGTAGCCATAGTGAGCGCCAGGGAAGCCGATCAGCCGCCATCCGGCCGCGTCGCGGTTGCCGCCGTAAGTGGGGTCGCTCAGCATCCCCTCAACGGTGTGGGCCCAGACCATCATGAAGAAGTCGCGGCCGTCGGCGGCGTCGATACCAGAGGCGTCGCCCTTCTCGAGGCGGCCGATGATGGCATCCTGGTCAGCGGCGTCGAGCTCGAAGAACGTGGCGCCAAACTCTTGGCGGACGAACGCGTTCAGCGCCCGAATGGCGGTCCGATACGCGTGTTGGTACTCTCGGTAGGCTCCGGACAGCGCCCGATCGATATAGGTGACGACACCCATCTCCTGAGCTCCGGGATCACCGTCGCTGCCCGGAACAACTCGGGCAACGAGCGCGTTGAGGGTGTCCGCCTCGTCGAGAAAGAGGAAGGTCAGCCCGCCGGTTCCAATCATGTAGCGTCCTTTCCTTGCGCCATCCGGGTGGCTCAAGGTATCCACCCGATACGAGCGAGTGATCCGCCGACTTAGGCCGGGACGAGCGCAATTGGGCGAACCGGCGATCCTGTTGCGCCGACGAACTTGAGCGGGGCACAGACGAAGGCGAAGGTCACAATCCCAGCCGCACCGAGCTCTTCGAGGTCGAGGTTCTCGATGATATAGATGCCTGACTGGGCAAGGAGGATGAGGTGCCCAGGCAGATGGCAGCCCAGCCCCTCGTCGAAGCGGCCGATCACGTCCCAGGCCATGTTGTCGGCGCCGACCGCGAGGACGCGGTGGTCGGCAAGCCAGCGTGAGGCACCTCCGTCCATGCCTGGGCCGGCGAGGTATCGCTCGGGGTCGCCCCAAAAGGCTGCGTTCCCAGTTCGGATCAGGACAACGTCGCGGGGTTGCACGGTGACGTCCAGCGCCGCGCACGCCTCCCGGAGGTCATCGGCCGTGATCGCCTCGCCGCGCTCCAGAGCATCGACTTCGCGATGCCGTGCGATGTCGAGCAGCACACCTCGCGCGACCAGTGGCGGTACCTCCTCGATCGCGTGGCGGGCGAAGCCCTTGGCGCTCGTGACTGAGTTGGCCGGGATCTCGCCATAGAGGAGTTGGTCGTCAGCTTGGTGGCACAGCGCGTCGATGTGCGTGCCGCTGTGCTCCATGCAGACGATCATGCCGGAGGCGCTGGAGCGTCTGCCTGGCGGGCCATTGGTGAGCGCGTCGTCGTGGCGACGGTAGAGGACATAGAGATATCCGGGCTCGTGGTTCTCATGGACAGGCATGCCCTGAACCCGAGGCTGCTCGAGATCGAAGATCCTCGTCGGGGTGCTCAGCAGCGGGAGATCCGCGGTGGGCGTCACGATGCTCCTCGGCGCGTCCCCTGAGGCGGAGGAGGAGACCGTCCGTGGGGCGGCATTGCCAAGAAGCTTGCCTCCCTGGCCCCAGTTCCCGGCCGGAACGTCGTTGAGGACGACGTTGATCTTCTCGGCCGGCGAGCCGGCGATCCGATGCATCACCTCGGTGAGGGCCGCGACGAGCTCCCGCTTCTGGCTCGGATCACGTCCGTCGAGCCAATCGACTCTGATCACCGGCATCAGCCTGGTCCTCTCACAATCGCCGGATGCTCAAGGACATCGTCAGCGTCGGTTGCCGGGCGGAGCCCGAGCGCGATCGTCACGTCAGAGCGTTCGGCCGGCTGACATGGAGCGCCGAGATGGTTGGAGAGCCTGATGGCACTGTCGACGACGAGCGGGATCACCTCGGCCAGGCGCTCCTCGGTCATTCTCACGGCCGGGGCACACACCCCGAGCGCCGCGATAACCCTGCTGGTATCGTCTCGGACAGGCGCGGCCACGCCACGGACCTCACGGCGCCACTCGCCCCGGTTGACGGCATACCCCTGGTCCTGAACGGAGCGTGCCTCCTCCTCGATGGCCTCGGGCGTGACACGGGTCAGCTCGGTGAAGCGGAGGAGGCCATGGCCGACGTGCCGCGTGCGCTGCTGTCGGGAGCAGTGGGCCAGCAGGATCTTGCCCGTCGCCACCGCATGGGCAGGGCAGCGAGCCCCCACCTTGGAAACCACCTGGACCGGGTGGAGGGCCTCTTGCTTCGCGATATAGACAGCCTCCCCCCCTTCGAGCGTGGCGAGATGGACCGTGTCGCCGGTGCTGTCGCGCAGGGAGCGCAGGTACGGCTCGGCCTCGATCGTGAGGTCGAAACTGGTCGCGACCATACGACTGAGCCGCCGGAGCCTGGGACCGAGCCGGTACTCCTCGGTGGCCTGATCTTGGACGACGTAGCCGTGCCGCTCCAGGGTTGCGAGGACGCGATAGGCGGTCGGCTTGCTGCAGTTGAACTCGCGCGCAACGTCAGTCACGCGACGCGACTCACCGGTGGACTCGAAGGAGCCGAGAACCCGGAGCGCGAGATCGAGCGACTTCAGCAGCGGTTCCTCAGCGTCGAAGGTCACAATCGCAACCGTTTCACTGGGTGGAACAGTGTTTCAGATTTGGGGAGCGTAAATCACATCGTTCGGAGCCGTCAAGGGGAGATTTGCGCTCTGGCCAGTCCGGACCTAAGGTGTCGTCCGGCGTCCATCAGCAGTCAGGTCGATCCACCTGCGCGCCGGTCGGAACGGAGGAGTCGACCCTGGTGCCGGATCGACAAGTGGGCAGGCGACGCGGGCTGACCTCATATGGCGACGAGGGGTTCAGCGCCTTCATGCGCCGCGCCTTCGCCAAAGGCATGGGATACACCGACGAGGATATCCGCCGGCCCGTGATCGGCATCTGTAACTCCTGGAGCGAGCTCAACCACTGCAAGTCCTCGCTCCGGACCCTCGCCGAGGCGGTCAAGCGCGGCGTCTGGCAGGCGGGCGGATGGCCGCTCGAGTTCCCCACCATCTCGCTCGGCGAGATCTTCATCAGTCCGACCGCCATGCTCTACCGCAACCTGATGGCGATGGACACGGAGGAGATGATCCAGGCCCAGCCGATCGACGGCGTCGTGCTCCTCGCCAACTGCGACAAGACCACCCCCGCTCAGCCGATGGACGCCGTCAGCGCGTATGTGCCGGCCATCATGGTGACCGGGGGGCCGATGCTCGGCGGGCGTTGGCAGGGGCAGGCCCTGGTCGCCTGCACCGAATGCCGCCGCTACTAAACCGAATACCGGGCGGGCACGATCGGCGACCAGGAGATCGGCGAGCTCGAAGAGCCGTTGTTCCGCTCCCCCGGCCACTGCATGGTGATGGGGACCGCCAGCACGATGGCCTCGATCGCCGAGGCCATGGGGATGATGCTGCCCGGCGGGGCGACGATCCCGGCTCCCGACTCGGCCAGGACGCGACTGGCCGAGGAGACTGGCCGTCGGGCCGTGGCGATGGTCGAGGAGGACCTGCGCCCCTCGCGGATCGTCAGGCGCGCGGCGATCGAGAACGCGATCCGCGTCTGCGTGGCGATCGGCGGTTCGACCAACGGCGTCGTCCACCTCGCGGCCATCGCCGGCCGGGTGGGGGTCGACCTCCCACTCGACCTGTGGGACCGGCTCAGCCGGGAGACGCCGATGGTGGCCAGCATGCGACCGACCGGCGCGTTCCAGATGCAGGAGCTCGACGAGGCCGGCGGCATCCCGGCAGTGATGCGGGAGCTCGCTCCCCTGCTGCACGGTGACGCGATAACGGTCACCGGCAAGAGCGTCGGGGAGCAGGCGGAGGCGGCCCCGGAAACTCGGCGGCGGGATGTTGTTGCGTCCGTCGCCAAGTCGTTCGCGCCCGAGGGTGGGCTGACCGTGCTTACCGGCAACTTGGCACCGCGGGGCGCCATCATCAAGCACGCGGCGTCCACCCCGGCCCTCCTTCAACATCGAGGACCGGCGATCGTCTTCGACTCGGTGGAGGACATGACCCACCGGATCAACGACCCCGACCTCCCGGCGACGGCGGACAGTATGCTCGTGCTCCGCAACGCCGGGCCGGTGGGAGGGCCGGGGATGCCGGAGGCGGGAATGATTCCTTTCCCCGCCAGGCTGCTCGGCGCCGGGGTGCGGGACATGGTCCGGATCTCGGACGCCCGGATGAGTGGCACCGCCTACGGCACGGTCGTACTGCATGTCGCCCCGGAGGCCACGGTGGGAGGTCCACTGGCCGCGGTCCGAGACGGCGACGAGATCCTCCTCGACGTGTCCGCCCGGACGATCACTCTGGAGGTCGCGGACGAGGAGATCGCCAGGCGCGTGGCCACCTCCGATGCGGGCAACCTCATGCGCAAGCGTGAGTGACCATACTGTCAACACCGCGACCTCAGCCGCTACATGGGGAGCGGCGAAGCTCGTACCGCGCTCCTCGTCGTCGAGGCGCGACGCGCCGTAGGCCACTACGAAGGGCCCCGACCCACCAGGTGCGCCGATCGAGGAGTAGGCAGCCAACCTCGTCCCTTCTGAAACGTCGGTGGCTCCAACCGCCAGCTCCGATGGGTGCCTCGCCCAAGCCGAGAGCGTCTGCGGCAGGTCGGTCCTTTCGCCGAAGTTGCGCGCCGCCATGACGACCGTCATGCGTTCGGCGGCGATACTCACCGCGACGGCGACCGGGTCGTCCGGGTCGGCCGAGGCCTCGGGGTCCGGGTGTTCCTTCGAGAGGTTCAGCACCGCCATACGGCACTGGGAGGTGACGCGCATCGCGTCGGGATCCCAATTCAGCTGCGGTGGATCGCCGCACAGCACGGGGTATGGCGGCCACGGTCCCAGGAGCGGCACTCGGAGTCGCTCGGCGAAACCGTTGATGGCGGTCAAGGCGAGGAGCAGCACGGCAGGGGCTCGTGATGTCTCGTCTGCACCGAACAGGGCAACGATTCCAAGCCCTACTGCCCATTCCAGCGCGGTCGCCACTCGACGGACGGTGTGAAGCTGCCCGGAGATTCGTGCTGAACGAAGTCGCGATGTCACCCACACATTGCCCGTGCCAAGCGTCAGCGCTAGAGCCAGGAGAGTGGAACGCAACACGCCGTCATAACCCAGTGCGAGAAGCAGACAAAGCAGCACGGCGACCCAGCGCACCGGGATGAGATGCATCTCGATGAGCGCCTGGTACGACAACCTGGGCTCACTAATCAGTCCAGGCGGTAGCGTGGACTCCCCTGGTTGGCGCTCAGGAGTGCGAGGTGATGAGCACGGCGAGCCGCCATCAGGACGAGGGTGCCCCGCGGGCCGCATCCAGGCTGCGGTGCGCTCGACCAGACGCCCATGCCGCAGACGAACGTGTGTCCATCGAGACCATATTCGGTCATAGCGCCCAGGCTCGAGGTGACGCCCGGTCACACCGCGCTCGGGGTGGCGACCTCACCGATCGTGAGTGTCCCGACCATGCCGGCCGCCCGCTGACCCGGGATATCACTGACGAACTCATAGGTGCCGGGCGGCGCATCGACCATCACCGTCGTGGTCTCGCCCGGGACGAGATACACCTCGACATCAAGGGCGTCGATCGCGAAGCTATGAGCAACGGCTCCGACGTTGATGAGCCGGATCGTCACTGGACGCCCCGCCGGGACGGTGACGCTGGCTGGCTCAAAGGCGAAGTCGCGCATTTGAATCGTGACCTCCAACGTATCAGCGGCCGGGCTCGCGGTCCCACGCGTACTCGGCTCGGGACCGGCGATGAGCACTTCCTCATCCACCAGCCACCGATCGTTATCACGGGCGAGGATCAGGAACTCGCGCAGACCATACCCGATGACATCATGCGCGAGCAGCACACCAACGCGGCCATCGGTGAGCGCTCGTGTCTCCAGCACCTCGGGGACCGCGATCAGCGTGGAGGGGGCGTCGGCGCCAGGGGTTCCAGGGGGCGGCGACGCCTCCTGATGACCATAGGCGCGTCGGAAGGAATCGTCGGTATACAGCGCATCCATTCGCGCAAAGTCGCCGCCGTTGCGACATGCCACGAGCTCCCGGATCGTCGCCTCCACACCAGTGCGTGTGGTGGTATCGGCTAGCTCCCCTCGTGGCAGATCGGCCTCCCGCATTGCCGGCACCGATAGGCCATTCGTCGCCGGCCAGGACACCGACGCCTCCAAGACCGCTTCCGTGGTCGGCGTACCAGTCACCAGGTGCTGCGCGGCGGTTCGGGGGATCACTCGGCATTCCTCAGCCCCCGGCATATCGCTCGCCTCTACCGGTGTTCCCGCTTGGACAGCGGCAAGCGATGGCGGGTCGTCGCCCGTGCGGGGAGCAAGTCGGGCGACGATGAGACCACCGATGAGGACCAGGAGGATGACGGCAGCCACGCCCAGCCCAGCGACGATGGATGAGCGCCAGCCGGACGCTTCAGGTATTGACGTGTCGGGAAGTGGGACTGCCGGCCGGTGGCCGTTTGTCCGAGGGGGCGGGACAGCGGCAAATAGTCTCCTGCTCACCGTCAAGGGCCTGTCCATGAGCGTCTCCTCGAGTCGTTGGACGAATAGCGCGTTGGGCGACAGTGTGGTGTCCTCCCGATCGATCGCCTGGAGCCGACCTATCAGGTCCGTAAGCCCCGGATCGAGTCCCTGAGGGGAAACGGCCTGTTCCTCGAGTGCTGCATCCCAGAACCGCCTCAGGCGCTCGGCGTTCGCTGCTTCATCGTTCGCCATGAGACACCTCCGATTGATCACGTGCCACGGTGAGGAGGACACGGAGCCGGGCCAGGGCCCGGAACTGGGCGACATCCACAGCGTTCTGGCTCCGCCCAAGGACGCGTGCGATCTCTGGTCCAGAGAGACCGGCCAGGCGCAACTCAAGGACATCGCGCTGGTGAGGTGGGAGAAGACGCAGCAGGGCCTGCACCGACCGCTGCTCCTCGGCTGCCAATAAAGACCCCTCGGGCGATGGCCCGGCGTCGCTCACCTTCGACGCGGCATCCCATGGCGCGTCCGGCCGGTGCGCCCGGAGGGCATCGGTGACGACGTGGTGCGCGATCCCAAAGAGCCAGGCACGGACCGAGCCCACGTCGGCTCGATAGGTCGACAACGACGCGATCGCTTTGACGAACACCGCGCTCGTCGCGTCCTCGGCGGCCGTGCGGTCACCCAGTCGGCGATGGCAATACCGGTGAATCGCCTCGACGTTGGTACGATAGATGGGCGCAAAGGCCACTGGCTGCTGGAGGGCTCGTTCCACCAGCGATGCGTCGGACACCTCTGCCGCGTTGATCGGCGGCTCCGTAGGCCGGGCGCTCAGCGGCTCTGCCATCGCGTCCTCCTCGATCAGTCCGCCCAATCGATTGCAGCCTGCACCTAGTAGTTCGTGAAAGCGGGCGAAATCCTTACACCGGGACCATGACCGATTTTCGTCCAGCGAGCTCATCCGAGTGCGTCACCGCGAAGAGAGTTCGATCTGCGTTCTATCGGAGGGGCTGGGCCTTAGCAGGGACCCTCTGGTAATGAGCCCCCATCGCTCGCCGCCGTCATCGCAGGAACCCCCGCAGAAGGGACTGATACCCTGGGAGCTGGCATCTGCCAGGTGGTCCCGCGCTCCACGGCCCAGCATCTGGTGTCTGGAACGCCGGGCGCTGAAGCGGTCCTCAAAGCGTCGGTCCTTCGACCTGCCGCCGATGGGACGCAGGTGCCAGTGATGCGGGAGGCCGACGTGCCACGCGGCAGGCCAGCTGATCACGCCGCCATCACCGGCATCGCGGCGACGATCCGAGAGTTGGTTGCCTGCCGAAATGATGGGGACTTCGCGCGGATGGACGCCCTGTACACGGACCATTCCTTCCGGCGTGCCTACGGTCATCTCGAGGAGCTTTCTGCCCAGGCCACCCCAGGCGCAGGCATGCCGCCCGGACCCGTCGCTGTCCCCATGATGCTGGAGACACGGGTGCTCACCGACAGTCGCGTCGGCGTCCTCCTGGCCCACGACATCGCCGGGTACGGACTGCGCGAATTCCTGGTCTTGGCGCGGGACGACGGCCGGTGGCTGGTGGACGAGGAGGCGCTGGTGGAGGACCCCGAGCCGGGTCCGCTTCCAACCCCAACCGCCATTCTTGCCGTCGACGCCACGGAGATCACGATCCAGATGCGTGACTTCGCCTTTGAGCCAGCCAGCGTCACCGTCCCGGCGGGGCGTCCCGTGACAATCCGGCTCATCAATGTCGGAGCCGTGCCGCACAGCTTCGCGATCGACGCCCTCGGCATCGACGTGGATCTGGGACCGCGCGAGACCACCACCATGACCATCGATGTCCCGCCGGGCGTTTATACGTTCGTCAGCGAGATCCCGGGTCAGCAGGCGGCGGGCATGGTGGGGACGCTCACGGTCACCAACCCTGGAGCCGCGAGTGCCGCGACGCCGGACCGGTAGATCAGGCCGGGACAACAGCCGTTCGCCAGTTCATAACGTCGCAGCGGCGATCACTCGATCATGGCGATCCTCTGTTCGGGAGGACCAGGACATCAAGCAGCTTGCTACCGAGCTCCGCGCGCTGGGCGATCATCCCGGTCATCGCATCGACGATCACCACCCCGGTCGCGCTCGCGACCGCCAGCGTCGGTCCCGGACCCGGTGCCAGGCGATCCCCACATGGCACGTCGTCGCGGCTCATCTCACGCTGCTGCAGAACCAGCACCGTCGGCGGGGTGAGTCGGGCAACCCAGTTCCACTCCCCGTCCATTATCGGGGGTCCGAGGCGTCCGGCTCCCCGGAGGTCAACCGCGGCAAAGCCCGGTACATACCCGCAGTCCCCGACGGCATAGAGAGTGTCCCCGGCGACCGCAAACTGCATCAGGTGATTTCCGGTCAACCCGGTATCGATGGCCCCACGCATCGTGCCATCCAGATCGGCGTGGAGGACGACGGTGTCTCCGGTTGCAAGGAGCAGACCATTCCGATACACCGCCATCCCGCCGTGACTCTCGATGCAACCGAAACCGGGCCGTGTCGACGGCGGGCACCGACGCACCTCGTCCGCGGCGAGGTCGAACCGGTCAATACCGGTCGTGTCCGGCCCGTGGTAGCTCACATAGAGCGACCGCTCATCCGGCGTCACCGCGCCCTGATAGACCAGCCAGACATGCCCCTCGGCTCGCCGGAGGACCCAGGTTGCGGTGAGGTCCCCAGCGAGGGGGTCGAGCACGCTCACGGCGACATCCCGCGGGGTGATGTCACGCGGCACTGCCCCAGGTGGAAGATTCGTCTCGAGGCGGTTACCGAAGAGGAAGAGCCGCCCGCTCACCGGTCCAACATCCAGGCTGGTCGCGCGAAACCGCTGATCGGTCAGGGCGACGTTCCACCTGATGCGACCCGACGCGACATCGAGCGCCATGACGCGGTCCGGTTCTGCACCGAGCTGCGCCGTGGCGTCGCGCCCTGGGGAAAGGACATACAGCGTACCGTGATCGGGAGCAAGCGCCAGCAGATGCCGACCAAACGCGTTCTCTGCGCCGGCGTCTGCCACGCGAAGCCGCCATTCGCCGGTGGGTGTGGCGGTGGCGAGCGAGTGTGCGACAAGCCGCCCGTCCGCGACCACGGTATAGACCGTGGCGTCCTCCACCGCGTGAGCTGAGGAATGACGGTCGAGCAACATGCCCCAACCAGGGGCAAGGGTCATCCCGACCAGGACCCCGAGCGAGCCGATTACCTGAAATGCCGTTCTGCCACGGGACATCGGCACCCCTTGTCACCTACCACCCATGTTGGGGAGGGATCGACCGCTGACCACGACCACGCAACTCACCGCTCACCCCTCTCAGGCGCCCGTCATCCCGCGCTCGCATGCTATCGGGACGCAGACCGAGCCATCAGTACCATTGAAGCGACACCGTAGCGCCCGTGTTCACTGGTCAACCAACGTGCCCCAGCCTCTACAGACGGTCGATCGCGGTGAAAGCGTCTCGGCAGCGATCAACCCCTCGGTCCTGCTCCGATCTTGACGACACGGGTGACGAACATCAGCGTGCGGTTGCCAACCTGGCCGGTCACCTGCCAGCAGCCAGGGGAGGGGAAGACAAGGCTCGTCGCTTGGAAGCCGGTCGTGCCATAGCCATCAGGAACGTCAGCGCGCACCGGCGCGTCGAGTCGCCGCCCGCCGGCAGTCTCGGCTCGCAGAGGCGCTCCGGGCGCGTCCAGCCGGTGGCCCTGAATCGTGAGCTGACCGAGAATCCCACGCCACCAGGGCCATTTCATCCCCAGCGACCCATCCGACTCTAGGCTCCCCGGACCGCCCGGCGCGAAGACCACGGTGCCATCAGGCCAGAGCTGCGTCCAGACCGCGCCATTCCCATAGTCGACGACGGATGGCCGCTCGCCCGGCGGTGTCGCCCGGTTCGGCAGGGTCACGGGACATCCGGGCGGTGGCGGGAGGGTGGCGCTCGTGGGACGTGTCAACGTTGGTGGCGGTGCCTGAGCCGCAACGCCCTGAGGGATGATGAGGATTGATCCCAGGAAAAAGATCACGATCGTCGCTCGCTGCCGCATCGCGCACCGTCCTTTCCTACACTTAGCTCCTCTTTCAATACAATCCAGGTGGTCGGCCAGTTCCATGGAGGCTCCTAATGTGGTGGCTGTTGGGTCCGAAATCGTGGCGGGACAATCACTTGGATGGACAGGATCCCATGCTGCCGCGGGGGGTTCGTAGGGATCCGATGCGGACCAGCCCCAGGGGAGGTGACCGTCGATCACCCCCCCGAGCGTCGGACGGCCGGGACGCCGTTGAAGGCGCCTCGGCCGTGTAGGGACGAAGAGCCCGTAGTGAGCGTACACCAGGGTCAGGGTCGCCGAATGGATGAGCATCCCTGCCTCGACGGCATCACTGAAGTTACAGCAACGGCCGCACTGCTGAAGGTGGCTGTGACGTATGTGACCATGGCCGGAACGCGACGATGCCGCCTTCTCGGAACCAGCCATGAGATGTCCTCGTCCGTGAGAACGCGCCTCCTACCGGGGGCCCTCGTCGATCAGGTTGACCGTCGGTGCGTCTTCACCTAGATCCTGTACGGGACCGGCGGAAGGCGGCAACCCTAGTCCCCTTGGGGCTGGTATCCTCGCCAGTTATCCAGGGTCGCATCCGCGTTGGACCATGGGAACGATCGATGCTGGCCACGCTGCGTCACCGTGATTTTGCCCTTCTATGGACGGCCGGGCTCGTGTCCCAGCTGGGCGACTGGGCGCTGATCGCGGCGCTGCCCGTCTGGGTCTACGTCCGGACCGGCTCGGCGCTCGCCTCAGGGCTGATCTGGCTGATGTGGCTGCTGCCCGGCATCCTCTTCGGTTCGGTCGCCGGTGTTTTCGTCGATCGGTGGGACCGGCGGCGCACGATGGTCGTGGCCTCGCTGACCCAGGCGGTCATTCTGCTGGCGCTGGTGCCGGTGACCCTGGCGGGCTGGGTCTGGGTTGTCTTTCCAGTTGCCTTCGCCGAGGGAACCATCGTCCAGTTTTTCGCCCCCGCCGAGAACGCGCTCCTTCCCCGTCTGGTCGGTGAGGACCGGCTGCTGACGGCAAACGCGCTCAACTCCTTGAATGACAATGCCGGCCGGATCGGTGGCTCCGCCCTCGGTGGTCTCCTCCTTGCCACCGGCGGGCTCGGGGCCGTGGCGCTCCTCGACGCGGTCTCCTTTCTGGCCGCCGCGCTGCTGATCGCTCGCCTCTCAGTTCGCCGGGAGCGACTCCCGGATGCGCCGGTGGCCGGGAACCGGACCGGGGCATGGGCGGCGGTGGGGCGAGAGTGGGCGGATGGGTTGGGGGTGATCAGGCGGAGCCCGCAGCTGAGGCGCATCTTTCTTGTGGCGGCTGCCGGGCTGCTGGCGGATGGCGTCCTCACCGGGCTGCTCGTGCCGTTCGTCGCGGGACTGGCGGGAGATGGCGAGGCCACGCTTGGCCTGTTCTTAGCGGTCCGTGGGATCGCCGGGTTGATCGGTGGGGTGGTCATCGGATGGCTTGGACCCCGCGTCCGCGAGGGGGAGCTTGTTGGCTGGAGTCTGGTGGCCGTCGGTGGTGGCTTCGGCCTGATCGTCAATGCCCATTCAGTGCCTCTCGTCCTTGGGGTGCTGATCGTGCTCGGCCCGGCCATCGCGGGGTGGCTCACCGGTCAACAAACGCTGTTGCAGCGAGCCACCGAGGACCAGTACCGGGGACGGGTATTTGGAGCATTTGGCGCCGCTGGCTCGCTGGTCAATGCCGCCGGGATCGGTGCGGCGAGCCTGCTCGGAGCGACCCTGGGGGCACGGCCCGTGCTCAACGGGGGCGCCTTCCTCTACGCCGCGACCGGTCTCCTTGCGCTGATCGTCCTGCGCGCTCCGTTCGTGGCGACGCCGGTCATCCACGAGCCACCAAGGGATCCGGGATGGGTGCCGTAGCGACCCCCTCGCTGGCTGCCTGATCCCGGATTGGAGGAACCGCCTGGTACCCCTGCGCCGCCGTGGGGTCGGTGCGTCGCCGCGGGACAAGGATACGAACGCTGCTTGCCACCCGGTGGCGGGACGTTTTCGCCCTCCTGGGGACGGCCGGACTCATCTCGACCGCGGGTGACTTCGCCTTCATCGTCGCGCGGCCGCTGCACGCCTCCCGTCTGGCCGGGTCGACGCTGGCAACGGGCGGCGGGCTGGTCGCGTGGTTCCTGCCACCGGTGCTGGTCGGTACCGTCGCCGGGATCGTCTCGGCGCAACCCCACACGACCGTGTTCCGCCACCAGTGGGGAAGCGATCCCCGTGTATTGCGGCGAGACGGCAGCACCGACTCCATGATCACGAGTGGTGCCCAGATCGGTCGCAAGCTCCGACCATCCAGCAAAACCGAGAGTAGCCGGCGCGGCATCCGCCGGCGGACCCAGTTCCTTCGAGGCCACAGCGATCGCAGAACAACGCGGATGGCCCATGCCCAACTTCCACCGGAGCGCTCGGGCTCGCCCGTTCGCGATTGACAAGATCCACCCATGAAGTAGGGTGCGGTGTTGGACAATCTCGGCTATGGAGCCTGCTCGGTGCCCCAGCCGGCGGTCGGGAACGCCTATTCGTCGTCGACGCCATCGCTGGGGCAAAGTGAACAAGACGAGGCGTTTGGATCCATGCCGCGGAGGATAGCCTGCAACTTCCGACCAGGCGCTAGTGGCCGACCATCAGGCGGTAGGTATAGTCCGGTCCGGTGAGCGCCACCGGATCGAACGGCCCGTACCCCGAGTCGATCACGAACGCCGCCGTCTTGCCCGGCGGAATTGTCACCCCCGGCAGGTCGTAGGAGCCACTCCGTCCGGCGTACCGCCCGTCCGGATCGTAGATCGCCGCCTGGACGATGGCGCCCTTCACGGGATACGCAAAGCCGTTGTAGACCGCGCCTTCCAAGCGAAACCCATCCTCGTCATGCGCAGTCTCCCGCTCGTCACGAATCTCCAGGCGCGATCCACCGAACAGCTCGACACCGGTGTCCGTTCCCCAGGGATCCGCGAGTGTGATCTCCTCCCGGTCCCACTGCCCCAACTGGGGATCCTCCTCGGTGATCGCCGCCTCGAACGGCATGACCTGGCCCGGCTCCATCACCTGCAAGAGCCCGGAGGCGGTCACGGCGCCGAGGACGTTGCCTGAGCCGTCGAGGAAGGTGAAGGTCAACCCTGGGGTATCCAGCGCGCGGTCGGTTCCGTTGCGCATCTCGCCGAGGATGAGCGCCGTGGTGTTGCAGTTGAAGCGGCACGGCTTCTCGCGCGCAGCGACATAGAAGTACAGCAGCTCCAGTCCGTCGGCCAGCATGACCGGTTCGGCGGCGACGGTCGGGACGAGCTCCGTGGCCACTGCTGCTGCGGTTGGGTCATCACGAGTCGGAGTCGGGAGGGCAGCGACCGCCGTTTCGAGCGCGGCCACACGCGTCTCCAGGGCCTCCACAGTCTAAACGGGTCCCGCATGGCGTGGCATGCCCGTCACCGGTTGGGCGCTGGTCGACCACCCTGCAAACGCCACGGCGCAGCCGAGCACCAGGCTGCACGCGACGCCTCCCGCCCTCCGTACCATGCTCCTCGATCGACGACGCTCGGGTGGTACCAGACGGTCGCTGCCGTCCACTATCTCCGCTCCTTCCCGCGTCCCGACGCCCAACGTCAGCTCGTCTGTCTTAGACTATCGTCTATGTTTCTAGCAGTCTGTGGCGCGCAGCATCAGCGATGTGGACAGCATCGCCCCTGCGCTCGGACACGTCATCCGTGAGCACCGGTTGGCCAGCGCGTTCTCCCAGGAGGAGCTCACGGAGCGCGCCGGGCTGCATTGGACCTATGTCAGCCAGATGGAACGCGGCCGACCTAACATCTCCGTCGACGCCCTCCGGCGGATCGGCCGTGCGGTCGGGACATCCGGCTGGTCGCTGCTGCGGGAGTCTGAGGTGAGACGGGCCTGCTAATACCACAGGGACATCACAAGGGATGGGCTCTGGGGCGAAGATACGCACCATGCCGACCTCCGACGCGAGTCGCCTTCGTCGACCTCCTCTGCGAGCGTCAGCTGCCGGCACCGCTCGATCTGGCAATGATGACGGAGGACGCTCGTGCTGGCGTAGTCGGGGGACCTCATTGGCCAAAGCCCAGACCCCTCATCTCGCTCCACGAGCGTCCAGAAGCCCCGCTGACAGGGACACCCACGCGGTCGGGCCCTGGCGGAGTCATCCGCCGACACCTGGGGCGCCCGGCACGGGGCGCACAGCGTCTCATGCTTGGCGTTAGCGGTGGCACTTCAAACGGCAGTATGTGACCGGCGAGCCGTCGCCTCGGCGTGATCACGGCAGCGGGGCGGCGATCGCAGCCCGGGAAGCAAGGCTTCCCCAGTCCCCCAGTCGGCGCGAAGGTCGGCGGCCGATGTGGCTGATCAGCTTGGCCGTAACTACCCGCTCGACGACATCCGCAATCTGCCGCGGCGGCAGGGATAGCAAGGGATAGCGATATTCTGTCTCGAGTTCACAGGGGATTCATGGTCCGGGTCAAGGCGCATGAGCTCTTACGGTAGGGTGCCGGCGACAGCGTTCCTCGGTCGGCAGTGCGTGAAGGGATAAGGCAGGATCGTGGCTATGGAGACTGGTTCGAGTCCCACGCGAGCACGGATCAAGTTCGACGTGGTGAACCTGCTGATCCGGCGGGAGCTTCAGTGCGGCCCGTTCTTGCTCAAGCCCGTTGATGGGATTGACAAGGCGCAACAGCACCTTAAGCGGAGTGGTGCTTCGCCGGTGATCACGGCGATTGGAACCTCGCCGCTCCCGGACCCACTCCCCGACGGTCCATGGGCAGATTTATGGCAGCCTGTCCTTGTGATGGAGCGTCTCCTGACCTTCGCCAGTCGGGGACATGTCCAGATCGTTCAACCCATCCTTGAGATCGAAACACCGGATGGGTGGGAGGTTCGTGGCCGGCATTCCTATGCGTTGCAGGCCGGTTCGGCACGCTCGAGCTATCTCGATGTCGACGAGCTTGAAGGCTTCCTCGCCCGGTGCTTTCCCAAGCTGCTCGATAAAGCTTTCACCGAATCCTCGGGCCTCGTGTTAGCCCTCGCGTTTTATGACCAGATCTTTGCTGACCGCGTCGCAGAGCTCCAGTACCTGAAGGCCTACCTGGCATTCGAAGTCCTCTACTCACGCAACGTCACAACCACGACGATTCAGAGCCCCGAGGCATTTACGGCGCTTCGTCAAAAGCTTGAGGCACTCCTGGCATCGGAAGAGGAGGAAGGTCGACTCGGAGCCGATGCAAGGGGCGCCATTACGGATAAGCTGGTGGAGCTGAACCGCCTCAGTGCCGCTAGAGCGTGTTATGGACTTTGCGCGACTACGGTAACGAGACGATGGAGCATCAGGCAGGCAAAGGCGACGAAATAGAGGCCCTCCACGGTGTCAGGCAGCCGTTCGTAGTCCCGGGCCAGCCGGCGGAAGCGGCTCGCCCAGGCGAAGGATCGTTCCACGACCCAGCGTCGCGGCAGCAGGACAAACCCGCGCTTGGCGTCCGGCAGTTTGACCACCTGAAGCTGGATGCCGTGCGCCGCCGCCGCCGCCGTCGGCTCGGCCCCGGTGTAGCCCTGATCGACGAAGGCGACGTCAACGGTCGCGCCGGTCGCCTCCTGGACCGCTTCGACCAACACCGCGACTTGATCCCGGTCCTGAGCGTCGGCCGGCGTGACGTGCAGCGCGAGCAGGTGACCGACCGTGTCGACGGCGAGGTGGACTTTGCTCCCCTTGCGTCGCTTATGGCCATCCCAGCCAGCGCGCGTCCCGCTCTCCGGGGTGCTCTGCGCTGTGCGGCTATCGAGGATCACTGCGGTCGGATGGTCGGCGCGGCCCTCTCCCCAGCGCAGCAGCGCGCGCAGGTCGTGGACCATCGCCTCAAAGCAGCTCGCGGCAAGCCAGCGCCGAGTCTGCTGGTAGACGGTCTCCCAGGGCGGAAAGTTGGTTGGCAGCATCCGCCACGGGGCACCAGCGCGGACAATCCACCGCAGGGCGTTGTAGATCTCCCGCCCATCATAGATCCGCTGCGGGGCGTCGGGGCGCATCAATTTCAGGTAGGGCGCGACGAATGCCCACTCGTCGTCGCTCACGTCGGTCGGATACGGCTTGCGGGAGTGTGGTGGCCTTTCCATGCCATAAGCGTACCAAGTTCATAACACGCTCTA
>JAABUS010005007.1_pt1 | contig 18082 bp, 17 predicted proteins | sample 5560161 | NCBI WGS metagenome assembly JAABUS01 (sample SAMN10711885, study PRJNA513376) | rock metagenome | isolation source: Antarctica rocks | place: Antarctica: Victoria Land, Trio Nunatak nord | collected 2016-01-04 | reverse complement strand
CGCTTGAGGTAGTCGTCCTTGGTGTTGTTGTGGATGTAGCTGTGCTGGTGCGCGGGCTGTTGCTCGGGGGCGGGCTCGTTCTCGGTCATCGCGACGCCTTTCAGGTTCTCCGTCGGTTCTTCACTCTGAGGGTACCCCCCTCCGGTATTACATGGTACGTTCTCTTCATGAAATACTATACCCCCCCATGGTATTGCCGTCAACACGACGCGCCCCGGCCCCGTCGCGGGCACCACACACAAAGGATGGAACCGATGTCTCAGCAGACACCGTCAGCTGCCTCACGGCGCTGGCTCGGCCTGGCGGTCATCGCCGCCGCACAGTTCATGGTCATCATGGACACCTCGATCATCGGGGTCGCGCTGCCGAAGATGCAGGCCGACCTCGGCTTCTCCCCCGAGAACCTCTCCTGGGTGTTCAACGCCTACGTGATCGCCCTGGGTGGACTGCTCCTGCTCGGTGGCCGGCTGTCCGACATTCTCGGCGCCCGTAGGGTTTTCAGCGCCGGATGGGTCGTCCTTATCGCCGGGTCCCTGGTCGCCGGGCTCGCCGGCAACCCCGCGGCCGAGCTGGCAGGGCGGGCGCTCCAGGGCGCCGGCTCGGCGCTGATCGCGCCGTCCGCGCTGACTCTGCTGTTCATGCTCTTCGGCGCCAGCCCGAAGGAGCTCACCAAGGCACTGGCCTTCTACGGCGCCGCGGCCCCGGCGGGCGGGACCGCCGGGGTCTTCCTAGGCGGAGTCATCACCGAGTACGCCAGTTGGCCGTGGGTGTTCTACATCAACATCCCGATCGCGGTGATAATCCTGGCGCTCATCCCCGCCGTTGTGCCGGCCGGCGGACCGGCCGCGAGGTCGCGCGTCGACCTGCTCGGCGCCCTGACGGTCACCGGTGGACTGGCCGCCGCGGTCTACGCGGTGGTCAAGGCACCCGAAGTCGGCTGGGCCGCCGGCAGCACCTGGTTGGTCCTCGCGATCGCTGCCGTTCTGCTGACTGCCTTCGTCGCACTGCAGTCCAGCGGCCGTGACCCCCTCCTGCGCCTCGGGATCTTCAAGGCCCCCAACCTGGCAGCGGCGAACCTTGCGCAGGTCCTGCTCGGCGCGGCCTGGATCCCGATGTGGTTCTTCCTCAACCTCTACCTCCAGCAGGTCCTCGGCTACTCCGCCTTCCCCTCCGGCGCAGCCCTTCTGCCGATGACAGGACTGATCATGCTCGGCATGGTCGTGTTGGCACCTCGCGCGATCGGCGCCTTCGGTCCCAAGAAGGTCACCGTGGCTGGCCTTCTGCTCCTGGCTGTCGGCATGGGCTGGCTGTCCCTCGTCGACCCCGCCGGCTCGTTCGCCGTCGATGTCCTGCCTGCCTCCCTGGTCGCCGCGCTCGGGATGTCCCTTGCCTTCATCCCGACCCTGGGCACCGCCATCTCCGCCGCACGCCCCGAAGAGGGCGGCCTGGCCTCCGGCATCGTGAACACCAGCTACCAGATCGGCTCAGCACTCGGTCTCGCGGTGATGACCGCCGTAGCCGCCGCGAACGGCACCGCCAGGATCCGCGACCGCGTGGCGCTGACCGAGGGATATTCGGCGGCCTTCATCGGCGCTGCCGTGGTCGCGGTGGCGGGCGCGGCCGCCGCCGCCGCCTTCCTCCGCCAGCCGGCGACCCCCACCCCGGAGGAGGCACCCGTCGACCAGTACGCCTGACCCGGTACTACGGCGGCGCTAACTGTGGGCCGCGACTGCCGCTTCGCGCCGGTCCTCTACGGGTGGCCCGAACCAAGTCGTGAGGGCTTCCCTGAGGCCCGACTGCGTTCCATCGCCTACCCATGCCACATGTCCGTCGGGTCGGATCAGAACCGCCGCCGGGGCGGGGACCGTGCCGATCACGGGCAGCTCCCAGACACCGTCGTAGGCGGCGTCGACTAGTCGGACGCGGTCCGCCCACGAGGTGATGTCGATGCTGCCGGGCTTACCGAGGCTGAGCAGCACCGGCCGGGCATCATGGAGCAGCGCGAAGACGCGTAGCGGGCCGTCGGTCGTGACGAGGTCGAGGTCAGGCATGCGGCGTCCGAGCAACGGGTGTCCCTCGCCGAGGTCATACACGATGTCGAGCCCGCAGATGAGACCGGCGACCAGCTTGCGCGGCCCGTCGAAGCCCATCAGCTCGTCGATCATGTCGCGCAGCGCCTCGATCCGTGGGTCGCCCCGCTGGACGACAGACTGCGCCATCGTGTGCTTCAACGCGCGGGCTCCGGCCGGGTGCCGCTCCGCGTGATAGCTGTCCAGGAGGCCGTCGGGTGAGATGTCCTTGACCACCTGGGCGAGCTTCCACCCGAGGTTGACCGCATCCTGCACACCGAGCCCGATCCCCTGCCCGCCAGCGGGGCTATGGATGTGCGCGGCATCCCCGGCGAGCAGCACCCGCCCGCTGCGATAGGCGGCTGCCTGCCGGGTGGTGTCGGTGAACCTCGAGATCCAGGTCGGACTGTGGATCCCGAAGTCTGTGCCGTACACGAACGTCAGCGCTTCGCCGAGATCCGCCAGGGTCGGTTCGGTGGCGGGCCCGAGCTGTTGCTCGGTCGTGACAACCCGCACAGTCCGGCCGTCCTCCATCACGTGAAGTCCATGGACGCCCGTGGCGTCGAGTCGGATGCCGACCGGCGTCTCCTCGGTCACCTCGACCTCGGCGATCAGGTTGCTCCGGGTCGCATCCCACCCGACGAACTCGATGCCGGCCGCCTTACGGATGACGCTGCGCACGCCATCGGCCCCAACCAGGTACGCCGCCCGGAGCGGCTCGCCCTCGGCACGGTGGACGTCGACACCGGTGTCGTCTTGAGCGAAGCCGGTCACCTCGATCCCGCGATGGATCGGCACTGCCAGCTCCTCGACCCAGCCGAGCAGGATGCGCTCGATGTGGTTCTGCCACAACCCCAGCGAGTGCGGATGCCGGGTGGGGAAGTCGCTGACGTCCAGCGTCGCCTTGCCGAAGCGCGCAGCCTGGGCGATCTGCCCCTCGGCAAGGAACCGGACTGCGATACCACGCTGGTCGAGAATCTCAAGAGTTCGTGAGTGGAACCCACCCGCACGAGAGCCCACCAGCTCCGGCGTCGAGCGCCGCTCGACAATCGCGACATCGACCGCCGCCAACGCCAGTTCCCCCGCCAACATCAGGCCCGCCGGCCCGCCTCCGACAATGACTACTTCGTTCATCTCAACCCCGCTTCTCTAGGCACGGCGAGAAGTTTGAGGCATCACCGGGACCTTGCCACAAGCCCCCCCATGCGCTATACCTTGGAAGTGGCAAGGAGCGTGACGCTCCTTGCCTTTGTTGTTTCCGCTCGCAACGACAGCCAACTCAACGTCGCTTGAGCGCCTGGTAATCGCCTAGACCCTGAACGCTGGCACCCGCAACCCACGCCCCTCGAGGGCCGTCGTGCGCCTGAACCACGAGGGCGAACTTGCGGCCCATGTGCCGGGAGCGGTGCGACGCAAGTTGCGACTAGCAGACGTACTTGCCTACCGCGAGGAACTGCGAGCCCGACGCAACCGCTTCATCACCGAGAGCTCGGCAGAGTACGACGACGCGGACGACGACGTTACCGCGCTGCTCGCCCAAGCCCGTCGCAAGCGCTGACGTAAACGGCTCTGACAACCTCGTCACGTGTGAAGGCAGGTGGTTCGAGACCTTCGGGCGCCTGATCAGCACGCCGCACCACGGCGGCCCACCGCTGACAACCCTCGACCCCACGCCTCGGCCAAAGCGGTCGACCGGCAGCACGCGCTGGGTGCGGTGGCGGCTGCCTGCTGGCCAGGGCTCGCCATGACCGATCATGCTCGAGCCCCGTCGTCATGTGCGTCAGAACCTCGCATCTGGATGTCGGTCCTTGTGACTCACTCGGCCGTGGGCTTAGCGTCGGTCGGGTCCAGGAGTTGCGAGTACGAAGGGAAACCCAGTGAATCAGGATCATCCCCATGCAGGTGCACACGAGCACGACCACGAGCACACTGATCATCAGCGCAAGCACAGCCACACCCACGACAACCACGACCACGACCACGTCGAGCACGAACACGAACACGAGGCCGGTCTCGAGGACGACGAGTGAGGCCCGCCGCGACGGGTCACCAGTCTCATGACGGGGCATGAACGCCAGAAGCCGAGCGCGCGGTCGTTGTGCAGCAAGACGTCCAGGAAGGTGGGCAACCCGAGCAGCACCAACACCATGAGCGCAGCGAACATGACGAGTACGCCGCCGGGTGGGTCATGCATGCAGCGCGCGTCGGAGACGTCGTCCGGCGAGTTCGGTGGCCGCGCTGACCCCGAACGATGCCAGCAACAGGGTAGTGACGACGGGGAATCGGAACACGGCCAGGTTCTCAGCCAGCAGCCGGCCCAGGATCCCGCCGGTGTAGACGCCCAGCGCCAGCGCCCCGGGCAAGACACCGGGGAATAGCACCAGCAGCGCGATGACGGCCCAGACGGTCGGCGGAACCGACCGGAGCACCAGCAGCCGCAGCCGGGCCAGAAGCCAGGCTGTCCCGCGCGCCACCCGGAACGGGATCCCGGTGCGGTCCGCAGATCCGCCACCTCGGCGGCTAGTTGCCCACGGACCGATGAGCACGGTCAGGACGACCGCGATCACCATGGCGAGGATCGCCATCGCCACGGTGTCCAGCGCTGCGTCGAACAGCACCGGCCAGCCTCTGGCCGGGAGCTGCGGCGGCCACAGGTCTGCGAACAGCGACCCGGCCAGCTCCTGGGTGCGTGGCTCGGTGAGGCCGGCCAGGGACACCCCGGACGCCAGCCACGCCGCCACGATCGCCGGCAAGACGACCAGCGCAGACCACCGGCCCCAGCGTGACCGCTTCGGCTTCCTGCCGCGCCGAGCCGACCCGCCGCCCTAGGGGTCTCGCTGACGCCCGCCGGACCAGTCCGAGCACCTGACCACGGAGGGGCAGTCGCCGCTCCTCCATCCGACAGGTGTTCGCCGGTCGACAAATCGCCATCGTTACGACGCCGGTTTGTCATTCAACCCACCCCTAGAAGGCCTCGCACAAGCTCAGAGTCAGCCTCCAGATCTTTTGGCTGGCCACGAAAAGTGATCCGGCCCTTCGTCATGACAGCGACATCGGTCCCGACCTTCAGTGCCAGGGCAAGATTCTGCTCGACAAGCAAAATCGTCACGCCGTGCGAGGCCAGCTTCTGGACTACCTCGGCAACTAGATTGACGATCGAAGGAGCGAGGCCGTCTGACGGCTCGTCTAGCAGGAGGAGCCTGGGATTAGTGACCAGCGCGCGGCCGATCGACAGCATTTCCTGCTCTCCCCCTGACAACTGGTCAGCCCGATTACTGCGACGCTCGTGAAGTCGCGGAAACATCTCATATACGTCGTCTGGCTTCCAAAGACCTCCTCGATTCCGACGTGCGGCAATCTGGAGGTTCTCAGCGACGGTCAATGGGCCAAAGATGCGCCGCCCCTGGGGCACAAGTGCCAGGCCTTCTCGTGCGATGGTGTGCGCCGGGAGGCCGAGCAGCTCCCTGTCGTTGAAGCGCACGCTTCCGCTTCCAGGCAAGAAACCCATCACGGTGTGCACCAAGGTAGTTTTCCCCACCCCGTTGCGTCCGAGGAGGGAAAGGACACCTCCCTCCTCCACAGAGAGATCTACTCCGTCGAGGACCCGAGTGCCGGGGTAGCCGCCGGCTAAACCAGTGATAGTCAAGATACTCATGATGGCGCCGCCTTTGAGTTCGGTCCCGGCACGGCCGCGGCATCGGGCGTCGTGCCCAGGTAGGTCCGCTGCACGAGTTCGGACGCGCGAACTTGGGTTGGCGTGCCGTCAGCAATCACGGCTCCCAAGTGCATGACCGTCACGCGGTCCGCTAGGGAGAACACCACGTCAAGGTCATGCTCGATGATGAGCACCGTCATCTCAACTGGCAGGCCCTTCACGAGTTCGACAAATCGGAATGTCTCTGAGGGTGACATGCCGGCCGTCGGCTCATCGAACAGCAGCACACTGGGTTGGGCTGCCAGTGCAAGGGCCACCTCTAGCTGACGCCGTTCGCCATGAGAGAGGAGTCCGGCCACCACATGTGAGCGGTCCGGCAGCCCTACTTGGGCAAGCGCCGAGTTTGCGGCCTCAACCGCGGCCTGGGATTGTCGGCCGAAGGGCCGTGCTGGCCTTCCGTGACTGCGCTCTGCCGCCAGAAGGGTGTTCTCGAGCAGCGTCATCGACGCGAAAATGCTCGAATGCTGGAAGGTCTTGGCCAAACCACGTCGCGCTCGCTGGTGGTCGGTGAGTCCCGTTACGTCATCGGAGTTGAGGTGGACGCGGCCACTGCTTGGACGGATCGTGCCGGCGACAAGCGCGAACAGCGTTGACTTGCCAGCGCCGTTCGGACCGATAACGGCGTGACGGGACCCCATGGCAACCTCGAAGCTAACCTCGTCGACCGCGACGACAGAGCCGTATCGCTTTGCGATCCCGTCGATGACCAGTGCAGCTGTCATCGTTCAGACACCTGTTTTGCTGCAGTGTCGCCGACAAGATCGCCTGGTATCCCGCCTTCGCCGCTGTGGGGGCGGTCAGCTCGCTCGCGCTGAGGTGCCCCCTTGCCGATGCCAGCAAGGCCGCGAGGCAGCGCGTAGACAGCCAGCACGAAGAGCACGCCTAGCAGCAACGGACCCCGTCCTCCCAGGTCCTGGCTCACAACATCGGTCATGACCACGACAACGGCCGCTCCAAGGCATGCGCCCCACATTGACCCGAGACCACCGATGACGACGGCCAGGAGCAGGAGGCCCGCAAGATGGAACGAGAGCTGCGACGGAGCGATGAACCGCGGGAGCTGGGCCACCAACATCCATCCCGATGCCCCGGCGACCGTCCCTGAAAACACCCAAGCCATGTACTTGTACCGAGGAGTCGGATAGCCGAGTCCACGCATTCGAGGTTCATTCTCGCGGATGCCTCGCAGCGCTGCACCGAAAGGCGAATGCACCACAACCAACACTGCGCCTCCGAAGATCAGAAACACAACGAGTGAGAGCCAATAGACGTAGCCAGTCAGGACAATGGGCCCCCCACCCAAATCGAATGGCGCTCCGGCTGAAAGGCCGTCACTACCGTGAGTGACCTGACGCCATTGCACGGCAAGAATATGCAGCAACTCACCGATCGCAAGCGACAGCATGAGGAAGTAGGTCTTCGAAGCTCGAACCGCAATCCACCCTGTTACAGCGGCGATAAGGGTGCCCGCCGTGACGGCAACGATTAGTTGTGCCAGCGCGTTGGTTGTCCCCTGCCGTGACACCAAGACCACTGCATACGCCCCTACGCCGGCATATGCCGCATGCGCTAGGGTCAGCAGCCCCGCATGGCCAGCGACGAAGTTGATCGACATGGCCAGGAGGGCATATGCCAACACGCTCGTCAATACGACAATGACGTACACGCTGGCGCCCATCATCGGTGCTCCCGCGAGCAGGGCGATGGCAATTCCCGTGAGGACCTTGGTCACATTGTGCCGCAGGAAAGCTAGCGGCGCCGTCATCGTGAGACCGCTGCCACCGTCGGGAACAACCCCTGCGGTCGGAACGTGATGACCAACACCATGGCTCCAAAGAGGAGGAAAGACGCGTACTCGGGGGCCAAGACGGCACCGACGTTTTGCACTAGTCCGATTACCAGCGAACCTACGAGCGTTCCCACCACGGACCCGAGGCCGCCGATGACGATGACCACGAGAGCCAAGAGAAGAATTTCGTCCCCCAAGCCAGATGCCGCGCCCTTGATCGGTCCTGCGAGAACGCCAGCTACCACGGCGAGCGCTGAAGCGCAGGCAAACGTCAGCAAGACAACTAGCCGTACATCAATTCCGACCGCTTGGACCATCTCCCGATCGGCAACTGTTGCCCGGACCACGGCGCCCAACGGCGTACGCTCCAAGAGGAACCAAACGGCCGCTGCCACCAACGCTCCGACAACGATGACTGCCAGTCGGTAAACGGGATACTGGGCCCCGAAGACGTCCGTCGAACGCGCCAGGTCGGAAGGTGCGGCCACGGAATGGTCGTCGTTTCCGAATATCAGCAGCAACAACTCGCTGATGACAAGCGCCAGACCTAGCGTGAGCAGTGCCTGGTCGATGTGCCCGCGGGCGACGAGGGGCCGAGTGAGCAACATCAGTCCGACACCCATGAGGGCGCCAACGATGACGGCCACCAGGATGGCAAGAAGGAAGCTCCGCCACGACGCTGTCGCTTGCCCGGCGATGCGATAGCCAATGTAAGAACCAGTCAGGAAAAAGGCACCATGTGAGAGGTTCAGTACGTCCAGCAGGCCGAACACGATGCTCAGCCCGACTGCCATCATGAACAGTAGTAGGCCAATGGCGACCCCGTTGAGCAGTACGCCGGCGTTGTCCACCAAGAAGCTCATCGGTGCTCCAGTGTCCTGTAGCTAGATGGGATTAGTCGGTGAGCGTGTCGATGGTGACGTTACGCAGGCCCTGATCCGTCTTCTTCACCTCAGTCAGGTAGAAGCCCTGAACGACCGTACGGTTGTCATCGAACTCGAGGTCACCTCGGACGCCCTTCACGGTGCCGACGCCTTCGAGGGCCTCGTTGATGGACTCGCGCGACACATCGCCTTCGATTGAGTCAAGCGCCTTGTCCAGGATGGCCCCCACGTCATACATGGTGGCCGCGTAGACCGTCGGGACCGTCTGGAACTCCTCCTCGTACGCGGGCGCAAACTCTTGGTTCTGCGGGTTGTCGAGATCCCAGTTGTACCGAGTCGAGTTGAACACTCCCAGCGCGGCATCGCCCTCTGCCGCGAGCGCGGCTCCCTCTGTTAGGAACCCCGCGCTGTAGAGCTTGATGGAGTCACCCAACCCGAACTGCTTGAACTGCTTGGTGAACTCGATTGCCTCACCACCGGCGTAGAAGGAAAAGACGTTTTGAGCTCCTGATGCGCGAATCTTCGAAAGGTAGGTGGAAAAATCCGTTGTGGTGCCGAAGGGAGTGTAGATCTCACCAGCAATCAGGTCGGCCGGGAACGTTTCCTTGAATCCATCTAGGGTTTCGTGCCCACCGGAATAGTCCGCGCCGATCAGGTAGAACTTCTCCTTCGAGCCGTCCTGTGCCAACGTCTCGCCGAGAGCGCGCCCGGGGTCCCTGTTGTCGTACGAGGCTCGCCAAATCCAGTCCGATGCCAAGTCCTCGGCAAGGTCTACCGCCCCGGTATTGCCCATGATTGCCGGCACCTGGCTGGCATCCAAGATGTCACGCCCGCCGATGGCGGTCGGGCCGGCGGTAACCCCAACAACAACATCGACCTGCTCCTGCTGCACCAAACGGGTGACGCCTGCTACGCCGGTCTGAGGCGTCTCTCCCTCATCGATGGTTACGAGCTCCACCTTCTTGCCCCCGAGCTCGCCTCCGTTCTGGTCGAGGTAGAACCTCAGGCCGTTCTCCATGTCCTTCCCGACTGATGAGTACACACCCGACTGCGACACCAACAGGCCCACCTTGATGGTGGCGCCTCCTTCGTCTCCTCCAGCCCCCGAGCCCCCGAGCGATTCCCCGCCGCAGGCAGCGAAGAGCGCGGCGGCCGAGAGCGCCAGCAGCACTCGGGCGGAACGTCGTCGAACGGTCATGCGAACCTCCAACTGTGAGCAGGCGCGGACCGCCATGACGAGTGACGTTAGCGAGGTAGGCGTCCCCACGGGGGACCCAAAGGGGTAGATTCGCGGGCCCGGCTCGGGCCGTCTGACGAGCAGAGCGACGGGCGCAGAGGCGCCGACGAAGGAACCGCACACTGGGAGGATGCCAGCAAGCACCTGCTGCAGAGCAGAGAGCCCCGAGTCGAGCGGCCCCCTCGCATGAGTTCGCGATACCGCGGAGTGAAGCCGCATCGTCACCGCTTTCCGACGTTGAGATCCTCGGCGCGGCGCCATTCTGGGTCGACCCCCGCGCCCCGAACGGCGGTCCGAACGGGGCGCCGCTGGCTCGCCGGACGGGCTCGCCCTCAGCGACGCGTTACCTCAGCGAGAGCCTTTCCCCCCAGGATCGCAGCTCGAAGGTCGGACAACCTCGAAGGAGCATTGACGCACAAGGCTCCGACCACGGTGCCGTGTCGTGCGAAGACGGCCACAAGCGAACTATCCGTCTCAGACTCGACATGTACTTGCTCGGCGCCGTTCGCGCGTCCCACGAAGCGAATCTTCGCATCGAATTGGTCGGACCAGAAGTACGGCACCGCGTTGTAAGTCTCGTCTCCTCCGAGCAGGGTCGTGGCCGCATGTCTGCCCTGCTCCACCGCGTTCGTCCACTGTTCGACGCGCATGTTCTCGTCGAAGAGCGGGTTGTACCAACGGGCGATGTCACCTGCCGCAACGACCTGGGCCCTGTTGGTGCGCAATGTGCGGTCGCAAAGGACGCCGTCAGACAGCGCGAGACCGCTTCCGCGCAACCAACCGGTCGCCGGGGTGGCTCCAAGCGCTCCGACCACCAGGTCGGCACGGACGTCAGGAGCGCCACCACGGACGACTCTGAGGGCGGAGCCATCGCGCTCGACAGCAAGGGCTGGAGCACCCACATCGATCGACACGCCGTGCCGAGCATGGAAGCGGTGCAACCACTCACCCACCTCGTCCCCCAGCACCCGAGCAAGGGGAACCGGTGCGACCTCAACGACCGTAACCGTGTGACCCATGTCGGCGACTGTGGCCGCCACCTCGAGCCCAATGAACCCTGCACCAATGATGGCGACGTGTCCCGCTGCGACGAGCCGCTCGTGCAGGCGGGCGGCATCGTCGAGGTTTCGCAGGAAATGGACGTGCTCGTTACCCGTCGGAAGCCGACGCACGTCGGAGCCAGTAGTGATCACCAGGCCGTCACACGGCACGTCGGTTCCGTCGGCGAGAAGTACCGACCTGGCGGAGGTAGACAGACAGCGAGCCGGCTGACCCAACATAGCCGTGACACCTGAGTCGGCATACCAATCCGGCTCGCGAAGCAGCTCCGGCTCAGGGCCGTCCCGCAGCGCCTCCTTCGACAGCGGCGGCCGGTCATACGGCAGGTGGCCTTCGTCCCCGACGAGGACGATCTCACCGGCGAAGTCGTGGTCGCGCAGACCCTCGATGGCATGAACCGCGGCAAGCGAGGCCCCGACAATGGCGACCCGATCCAAGGTACCTCCGTGCACAACTGGTCCGAGTCTCAGACCTTACGCCAGTCGCAGCCCTCGTACCCGCCCACAGCCCTTCTGGAGAAGCCGCTCGATGGCCAGCTCGTCCCTGTGCGTCTATAGCAAGTCTTGGAGCAAGGGTCTGTCTTGTTCATACCTGGCCGGAGCCACGGCCTTGTCGCGAGAGTCGGGCGTGGCGAGGGCTGGACAGGTCCTCAACGACCTCGTCCCACGGGATCCGGTTGCTCACAGCCTCGCGGTACTCGGCCAGCCGGCGTGGTGTGTTAACACAGACCGCGCCCCGGAGAACACCCTTCCTACCGAAGAGCGCCACCAGCGCGTTGGGCTTTGGCACCTCCATCACCATGTCATCACCGGCGTCGGCGCGACCGACGAACCGCACCTTGGCGTCGTGCTGGTCAGTCCAGAAGTAGGGAACGGCAGGGTAGTCATCACGATCGCCGAGCAGACTGCCGGCAGCGTGTCGCCCTTGCTCGACCGCGTTGGTCCAGTGTTCGACACGCATGCCCTCTCCGAACAGAGGGTTGTACCAGTGCGCGACGTCACCGGCGGCGACGATGTTGGCGATGTTCGTGCTCAGGTCGCTCATACAGAGGACCCCGTTCCCAACGGCGACTCCGCTGTCGGCCAGCCAGGAGGTCTGGGGCGCGGCACCGACCCCTGCGAGCACCACGTCCCCCCTCAACTTCGGGCCCTCCTTGAACCTGAGCGTAAAGCCCTCGGCCTTCGCTTCGATCTCCTCCAAGGCAACAGCGCAGCGAACGTCGACGCCATTCCGTTCGTGCAAGGCGCGGAACCACCCGCCCAGCTGTGGCCCGAATGCTCTGTTCAGCGGAGTGGCGGCGGTCTCGACCACCGTGACATCGAGCCCCAGGTGACGAGCGGTGGAGGCCACCTCAAGACCGATGAAGCCAGCTCCGACCACTACAAGGTGCCGACCGGGCAGCAGTTCCGCTCGCAGCCGACGGGAGTCAGCGATCGTGCGCAAGCGGTGGATCCGACCGGGCTGGCCGCAGGGAACAGGCACCTCCCGAGCCGCCGAGCCGGTCGCGATCACCAGCCCGTCAAACTTCAGGACGCTTCCGCCCGCGAGATGAAGCGTTTTCCCCGGCGCATCAAGTCCGAGGACCTTGGTGCCCAGCCTGAGGCTCACGCCCAGCTCCGCATACCAGTCCCGCGGGTGCAGAGGCAAGGCCTCGTACGCTTGATCGTCGACAAGGGCTCTCTTGGAGAGCGGCGGCTTGTCGTAGGGAAGCTCGCCGTCACCGTCGACGAGGGTGATTTCACCGTCGAACCCGCGCTCTCGCAGCCCCTCAACCGCGCTCACGCCGGCGAGAGACCCGCCGACGACGGCAATACGTCTCACCGTCCTTGGTCCTCGACAAGGACCGCGGCAGCAGGACAGCCGCGGGCGGAAGCTTCGGCCGGCGCGCGCAGCCCACCACTGGGGGTCTCGTCGCGTAGCACCGCGAAGTCGACGTCGTCGTCGAGCTGCGAGATCTGCAGGGCCACGCAGGGGGCATGGCCCAGGCGCTCGTCCCGGTTCAAAACCACCTTGTAAGCCATGTGCGTTTCTCCCGGTGGCAGGTAAGGAGTTGCCCTCATTGCACGGCCGTTACGAGCTGGGGCATGCCCGACGAGACACCGGTCCGCCGAGTAGCGCGAGACGTGTTGCGGCTCGACATGCCGCGGACGCTGCCGCCGGTGATATTCGCGGTGTCGCAGCGAATCTCCGCGATCTCCTGTGCTCCCACGGTGAGTTGCACCTCCGCCACCCCCTCTCCTTCGTTCCGGCTGAGCAGGACCCAAGGGTCCTTCCCAAACGTTAGGTCCGCCGAGCGCACCGCTCGTCCCCCGGCCGGGTCAATTCGCGCGGCTCAGTCCTTTACGGGAGCGTCGCCCGCGTCGCAACTGCCTCACCTCGGTGGCGAGGCATTTCGAAGGGCCGCTGTCGACCACCTACCCATCCTCTGGAAGACGTCAGGCTTGAGCTGGTCTAGGCTCAACTGCGGTGATTCGAGGACCCAAGTTGCCATCAACGCAGTGCTGAGCCAACGTCGTCACGGCGTGGCCTCCGGCGCGGCGATGCTCCCAGGCGGCGTCTCGAGAAGGAGGCTGTCGTCAAAGTCCCGGCTGTATGCGAGTGATCGCCAACGGAGCTGCTGCTCGAGGCCTCGGGGCCCGCCCACCTTGGCCGGGCGTGCGACAGAGCGTTCAATCGATCGACTTCTGTGACGGGCTCACGAAGCAGCGCATCTGGTGTGCGCCCCAGAACCACGCGCACACGTCAGCACATTCGCCCCTCGTCGGATTCGCTCATGCGACCACCATCCCCTGGATGGCGATAAACGGGAAACACCCCCATGCAGAGCACCATCCTGCCCTCGATCGTCGGCACCATCTCCCGGCCTCGACGAGGGCGCTGAGGATGATGCCCCTTTCATCCCGGCCCGATGGCCCATGCGGCTCTGATCGTGGTGACCCGGGTGGGTTGCCGTGGCAAATGTCATAGGATTGGTCGCGGGGGCACTTGGTTGCGCAACCAAATCCCGAGGATGGAGCAGTCCGCATGCAGCAGACAGCGACAGAGCGCGAGCGGCTTCGCTTTTCCGGCGCCCTCCAGTCCGCGCTGACACGCGAGGAGGTCAACTCCACCTACCTCGCGACAGTCAATGAGGTGATCGGCGCCGACGGGGTCGGCCTGTACGAGCTCGATTTCGACACCGGGACTGTGCTGGACGTCCGCGCGAAGGTGGAGGGTGATGTCCTCGAGGACTACGAGGCCTACGGTCGCGAGGACGACCCTGTCCTGAACTACGTCACCCGACACCAGCGCCCGATCGACTCTTCCCGTGTCGTCGAACCGTCCAGCTGGGAGGGGTCCGGCGCCCGCGCGGCGATCGGTGCGGGCGGGTACGCACACTCCATGGAGGCCCCCCTCATGGTCTCCGGCATGCTGTTCGGCACGCTCAACTTCGCGCGTCCGCAAGCGCGTCCGGCGTTCAGCGCCCAGGACCTGGTATCGGCGCGCGTGGTCAGCGAGCAGATGGGGCTGGCCACCGAGCGTGCCCTGCGGCTTGAGTTTTCCGGACACCAGACGACCATGTTGGAGCGCGCCCTCGACCGGATCCCTCAGGCGGTCGTCGTCACCGACCTCGAGGCGCGGGTCCTGTTCCAGAACCGCAGCGCCCGTAACAACTGGCGGGTCCCCGCCGATCCCGATCAAGTGGTCGAGCCCTCGGACACCATCGGCACCTGTATCAGGGACGCGATGAGTGACTTCCGCCTGAACGGCAAGAGGGTCTTCACCCGCAGCATCCGCGACGCGGCCTCGAGCCAGCAGGCGATCGTGAAGTCCTACCGACTGTCTGACAAGGCGGGCACCGCGGTCACCTTGGTGTTCAACTGCGCCGAGGAGCAAAGCGCTCGACGGCTGCCCATCTGGGACGTCCTCACCAAGCGCGAGCAGGAGATCGCCCAGCTGGTCAGTGAGGGGCTGACGACCAAGCAGATCGCCGCCAAAGCCTTCGTCAGCGAGAACACCGTGAAGCAGCACCTCAAGCGGGTGTTCGCCAAGACCGATGTCAGCAACCGCGCCGAACTCGTACAGCTGATCTGGTCTTCGGGCCGCGGCGCCGACTGACCCTGATCAGGTGGGTGACCGCGCAGGGGCCAACATGCTTATGCGTCCTACGCCCAGGCCGACCGCGAGCTGCAGGACGGCGATGACGGTCACGTAGAGCATCAGATGGTTCCCCGGGCCGGCTAGGTCACGGATCACGCCGGCGACGACGAGACCCAGGACAACCCCAAGGTAGCCGACCGACTGGACCATCGAGGAGAGGCGACTGCCTGCGACCGCGTCGCCGGAGCGGAAGGTGATTAGTGACAGGGCAACCACCATGGAGCCACCGGCCGCCATGCCAGCCAGAGCCACCCAGACGGCGACGAGACCGGGCAGCGCCATCAGGCCGAGGGCCGCCAGGATCGTCAGTGTGGGCGTGCTGACCGCGGCAATACGCTGGTCTGCTCCGAGGCGCAACAGCAGTGGAGCCGCGAGATTGGCCACGATCCCTCCTGCGAGAAACACCGACAGATGCCACCCGGCCATAGCCGGCGAGACGCCGAGATCCTGCTCCATGGTCGGCAGCCAGTTGACCAAGACGTAGAACGCAGTCGACTGAAGACCGAAGTAGGTCGCCACCTGCCAGGCCAGACCTGACCTCCACACGGGGGCACCAGCGTAAACCTGCTCGTCCGGCACGGGCAGTTCCGCTGGCTTACCGCGCCTGCCCAGCCTCGGCAGCCAGCTGCCGAGCGCGAAGACGATGAGCAGGACCCAGAGACCGATGGCGATCTCCCAGGAGCCAGTCACCGCGGCCAGGGGCACCGCCAGCCCGGAGGCTAGGCCTGCGACCACGCTTTGCGCGGCGATGTAGTAACCCGTCACCGACGGGACCCGGTCGGGGAAGTCCTGCCGGACCACCACGGGCAGCAGCACGTTGCTGACCGCGATGCCCGCCCCGATAACGGCGGTCCCGAGCCACAGTGAGAACCCGATCGGCACGGAGCGGACAAGCGTCCCGGCCAGGAGGACGAGCAGGGCGATGAGCACCGTGCGCTCGACGCCGTGCCGCCTTGCGACGATGTGCACCACCGGGGAGACCACTGCGAAGGCGAGGATCGGCAGGGACACCAGCAGCCCCAGTTCAGTCGGGTTCATATCCCGGTCGGCCCCGATCTCCGGCAGCACCGGCCCGACCGCGGTTAGTACGGCCCGCAAGTTCGCGGCCACGAGGAGCACGCCGGCGAGGAGCAGCAGAGCCGGCGCGCGCGGGCCGCGGTCCCGTGCGCGCGTTCTCCAGTTCATTGGAGCTATCAGTGACCCATGAAGTCCCGGGCCGCCCAAGGACCGACGACGTCAGGCATGATTTTCGCGTCCACCACGAGGGGACCCTGCGGCTGTGCGAGCCACTCCTTGACCGGACCGAGGTCCTCGAGGCACCGGACTGTCACGGCGTCGGCTCCGGCACCGCGTGCGATCCTCGCGAAGTCGGTGTCCGGAAATTGGACGAGCTCCATCCCGGTGCCGTGCTCCTGAAAGTGGTGCACCTCCGCACCATAGGCCGCGTCGTCGTAGATTGCGACCAGGATCGGCGACCGCAGCCGGACCAAGGTCTCCAGCTCGGCGATGCTCATCGCAAAGCCCCCGTCGCCGATGGCGAGAACGGTCATCCGGTCGGGGCGTGCACGCGCGGCTCCTATGGACATTCCCAGGCCGAGGCCGATGGACTGGAAGCCGGCGCTCGAAAAGAGGAAACCGCTCGGGTCGGGGACCGACAGGTGCATCGCCGGCCACCCGATGAAGTGTCCGCCGTCCAGCACCACCGTTCGTTCCGCGGGCAGCAGGTGCTCGAGCGCCTGGGTGAACCGCAGTGGATGGATCTGTCCGTCCCCCTCGGCCAGGTCCTCGGCGTCGTCAGTTGGAGGGTACTCGCCTGAGGGTGCGGAGCTCCCGCCCTCGCCGAGGTGCCTGAGGAGTGCCTCGCTGGTGGCGCGGGCGTCACCGAGGAGGCCGAGGTCAATGCGGGAATTCCCAGCGATGGAGGAGGCGTCCGTGTCCACTTGGACCACCGTCGAACCCTTGAAAATTGAACCGTCGCGTGTGGTCCAGTGCGTGAACGAGCACCCGAAACCAACGAGGAGGTCCGCGCCCTCTAGCTCCCGAACGGCGCGGGGGCTCGAGAAGCCGCCCGAGATTCCAATGTTGCGGGCGTGACCGGTGAACAGGCCGTTGGCCACCGCGGTGGTGGCCAGCATGGCTCCAGTTCGGTCGGCCAGCTGCAGGAGGCTCGTTCGTGCGTCCGAGCGCCACGCGCCGCGGCCCCCGATCAGCACCGGTCGCCGCGCCTCATCAAGCCGCTGCGCCAGCTCGGCGACGGCCGCCGTCGACGGGGTCACGACAGTGTGAAGGGTGGGCTCGTGCGCGATGTCGACCTGCGTGACTACGGACGCCTGAACGTCTAGTGGCATGTTCAGGACCACCGGTCGCTGCATCACCACGGCGGTCCGGTACGCCCGCACCGTGTCCTGGGCGACAGTATCGGGACGATCGATGGCGACCGGCACGGCGCCCGCCGCGCGAGTCAGGGCGCTCTGGTCGATGAAGAAGTTGGACGCGGTCATGCCCGCCGACGTCGCACCCGAGATCACCACCATCGGCACGCGGCTCTTGCTCGCCTCCGTGAGCGCAGTCAACGCATTCGTCAACCCAGGGCCTTGGTGCACGCTGGCAACGGCGCACTCACCAGTCGCCCGGTAGTGCCCGTCCGCCATCCCGATCGCACCGGACTCGTGGCGGGCGGCGACATACGTCGCCCCCGCCCTCACCAGGGCATCGGTCGCGACGAAGTTCCCGCTGCCGACGACACCGAAGGCGGCCTTGACCCCTAGCGCCACGAGCGTTTGCCCGACCAGAGCCGCACCATCGATCTGACTCACGGGCGTCTCCCACCGTCGGTGTTGATGACCACGCCGGTCGTGATCCGGGCAGCAGTGCGGTCGGCGAGGTAGACGTACGCACCGGCATGGTCCTCAGGCGTGGGCGTCACCTCGAGCATGTTGCCACCCGCAATCCGGTCGTCACGGCCCTCGACCTGGTCGACAGTCTGGCTCTGGTTGAGGGACGTGAGCCCCCCGAACTTCGTCCCGATCGTGCCTCCAGGTGCAACCGCGTTGACCCGGACCTCGGGTCCGAGATCCGCCGCGAGGTGGGCCACCGCTCCGCGCAGGGCCCATTTGGAGCTGCCGTAGAGGACCCCGCCACCGACGGGATGGAACGCAGACTCCGAGAGCGTGAGGGTGACCGACCCAC
>JAABUS010005004.1_pt1 | contig 18088 bp, 13 predicted proteins | sample 5560161 | NCBI WGS metagenome assembly JAABUS01 (sample SAMN10711885, study PRJNA513376) | rock metagenome | isolation source: Antarctica rocks | place: Antarctica: Victoria Land, Trio Nunatak nord | collected 2016-01-04 | reverse complement strand
CCGCTCGGCGATCACCTTCGCCAGCGGCATCTCCTGCCCCCGGAAGTCGGGGGTGAGGATCTCGACCTTGCAGCCGGGCGCCTGCATCCGGATCGAGCGGATCACGCCGACGAAGGCGCTGGCGCCGTAGTCGGGCAGATCGTCGCGGTCGACGGAAGTGATCACGGCGTGCTTGAGCCCCATCTGGGCGACCGAACGGGCCACGCGGGCCGGCTCGAGGGGGTCGTTCCAGGTCGGCTTGCCCGTGTTGACGTTGCAGAAGCCGCAGCGGCGGGTGCAGGTGTCGCCGAGGATCATGAACGTGGCGGTGCCGCGCTCCCAGCACTCGCCGACGTTGGGACAGTTCGCCTCCTCACAGACGGTGTGGAGACGCTCGCTGTGGATCTGCGCCTTCAGCTCCCGATAGCGCGGCCCGCCCGGCGCCGGCACCTTCAGCCACGGCGGCTTGCGCTCGCGGAAGGGCCTGCCGGCAACCTTCTCGATCGCGATCCCCCCGGGGCGAGCCCGGGAGCGGGTCTTGTGCTCCCGCTCGGGCGTCTCGACGGGGGGTGCGCTCATGGCGCCTACGTTAGCGACGGCGCCGAACCGGATGGCAGGGGCTGCGCGCGGCGGGGACCGCTCGGCGTTCAGCGCGGATGCAGGCGCACCGGCAGGCCGCCCTGGGGGGAGAGCGTCGGGGCCTGCTGAACCTGGAGGTCATAGCCGGCGGGCAGCTCGAAGGAGAAGCGCTGGATCAGCGCCGCCGCGATCGCGTGGACCTCGGTGTAGCCGAAGCGCTTGCCGATGCAGACCCGCGGCCCCATCCCGAATGGGACGTAGGCGCCGCGCGGCCACCGGGCCCGTTCCTCCGCGTCGAAGCGCTCGGGCCGGAACTCGTCCGGATCCTCGAAGACCTCGGGCAGGCGATGGCTGACCCAGGAGCTGTAGGTGACGTGAACCCCGGCGGGCACCCCCACGCCCGCGAACTCGAAGTCGCGGACGGCGCGGCGCGGGCCCATCCAGGCCGGTGGGTAGAGCCGCAGCGTCTCGTCGATCGCCTGGGTGAGCAGCGGCAGGCGACCGAAGACCTCCTCGGCGCTCGGCGAGCGCTCGCCGCAGACGTCGCTCAGCTCCGCCGCCAGCCGCTCGGTCCACGCGGGATTGCGAGCCAGCTCGTGCACGAGGAAGCTGAGGGTGGAGGTGGTCGTGTCGTGCCCGGCGAAGAGCAGGGTGAGGACGTGGTCGAGCACCTGCTCGTCGGAGAGCGAGCCTCCCTCCTCATCGGTTGCGGCGAGCAGGGCGCCGAGCATGTCCTCGGAGTCCCCCGCGCGCGCCCGCCGGCCGCGGATCTCCTCGCCGACGAGCCGCTCGAGCGCCGCCCGGTCCCGCCGCAGCCGCGCCAGCGGCGTGCCCGGCCCGACCAGGATCTGCATCGGATACTCGCGGCCGTGGAAGCCGAGCCCGCTCTCGAAGCGGGAGGCGATCTCGCTCGCCCTGCCGCTCTCGGGTTCGAACCCGAACAGGGCGCGCATGGCGATCCGCATCGCCAGGTCGCGTGTCCAGGCGTAGAGGTCGGTCGTGCCGGTGGTCGGCAGCGCGTCGGCAGCCGTTGCGGCCTCGGCGTTCATCACCTCTGCGGACGCCGCCACCCGCTCGCGATGGAAGGCGGGCATCATGATCGCGCGGGAGGCGTCGTGGTAGTCGCCGTCGGTGGTCAGCAGCCCGTCGCCGACGAGCGTCAGCAGATCGCCCATCCGGCCGTTGCGCCAGGCGAAGTTCTCGCGGCCCGAGACGAGGACGAAGTGGTTCGCCTCGGGGCCGATCATCATCACGTTGTAGCCGAACAGGATCCGCATCCCGAAGATCGGGCCGTGGCGCTCGTAGCTCTCGAGCAGGAGGCTGAGGGGGTCGCGGCGGAAGCGCCAGGTGTTGCGGAGGGAGGGCCGATTCTCGCCCGCCGGCAGCGCCAGCCGCCGCGCCGCCCGCCGCTCGTCGCGAAGGTCTGCCACGATCGTGGGCGGCCCCGGCGAGGCCGGCCGCGGGCCGGGCTCCCCGATCCTCGCGGTCCCGCTCACGGCTCGCTCAGCCGGCTTGCATGGCGGCCGCCTCGGCGACCTCGGACTCGACCGGCCCGAGGCCGTGCTCCTCGGCGATCGCGGTGAGGAAGCGGCCGATCCCCTCGGCGACGCGGGCGCTGCGCTCCGAGGGCCATAGGTCGAAGGCGTGCTCGGCGCCGGGCAGCTCGACGTAGCGGACCGGCTCGTCGGAGACCTCGCGCAGGCGCTCGACGAAGTGGCGGGCGTCGCTGACCGGCACGATGGTGTCGCGCTCGCCGTGGATGACGAGGAAGGGCGGGACGCCAGGGTGCACGCGGCAGGTCGGCGAGGCGTCGCGGTAAACCTCGCCCGCCTCGTCGAAGCGCCGCTTGAAGACGATCTTCTCGAACACCCACTCGCGCATCTGCTCGTAATAGAAGGCGTTGGAGTTCGTCAGGTCGTAGACGCCGTAGAAGGGGACGACCGCGGAGAGGGAGGTGTCCGCCTCCTCGAAGCCGGGCTGGAAGTCGGGCTCGTTCTCGGTCACGCCCGCGAGCGCCGTCAGGTGCCCTCCGGCGGACCCCCCCGTGATGCAGATCATCTCCGGGTGGATGCCGAGCTCCTCCGCGTTCTCGCGCACCCAGGCGATCGCCCGCTTGACGTCGACGATGTGATCGGGCCAGGTCGCCTGCGGGCTCAGGCGGTAGTCGATGTTGAAGCCCACCCAGCCGATCGCCGCGAGGTGGTTGAGGAGCGGGATCCCCTGCTCGTATCGCGATCCCGAGAGCCAGCCGCCCCCGTGGACCTGGATGACCGCCGGGCTGAGGACGTCGTCATGGGGATCGTCGGCGGCGTTGCGGTAGACGTCGAGGCGCAGGCTCATCCCGTCGGCCTCGCCGAACTTGACGCCGCGGCGGCGGGTGACGGCGCGCGTCACGAACATCAGGGGCGGGACCGCGATGTGGCTGCGCGGGACCCGCGGCACGTCCTCCCCCTGCTCGAGGCCCTCCAGCGCCTCCTCGATCCGCTCGACGCTCTTGTGCGCGAGCCATGCCATCCGCAGCTCCCAGGCGGTGAAGCCCGCGCTCAAGAGGATCGCGGCGGCACCGAGCCGACTCCTCGCCGCGCCCAGGTAGCTGAGCCCGGCGGTGGCTGCGATGCCCCCGGCGGCGAGCTGCGGCGCCGACTCCCGCAGCACGGTCCGGGCGAACCAACGGCCGGTCCGGAAGAGGAGGGCCGGGGGGGCGACCGGGCGGATCCGCGCCAGCCGCACCTGCTCCTTCAGCGTCGCCCGCAGGAACCCGGGCGGCCGCTTGTGGTCGGGCTCGCTCACGACGCCTTTCTACAGCCCGTACGTCTTCGAGACGATCTCGCGCTGGATCTCGTTCGTCCCGCCGTAGATCGACATCACGAGGCTGGCGCGGACGTGACGCTCCATGTCGTACTCGGAGGCGTAGCCGTAGCCGCCCATCATCTGCATGCCCTCGAGCGCCACCTTCTTCGCCACCTCGGTCGCCTTCAGCTTCGCCATCGAGGCCTCCCGCGGGAGCATCCGGCTCGGGTCGGCGTCGACCTTGCGGGCGACGTCGTAGACGAGCAGCCGGGTGCACTCGAGCTCGGTCGCGAGGTCGGCGATGCGGTGCTTGAGCGTCTGGAAGGAGCCGATCGGGCGGCCGAACTGCTTGCGCTCCTTGACGTAGTCGAGCGCGTCGTCGAAGGCCCGCTGCGCGATCCCGAGGGCGGTCGCGGCGAGGATCAGCCGCTCGACGTTGAGGCCGGCCATGAGCTGCAGCCAGCCGCCGCCCTCGGTCCCGAGCAGCCGGTCGGCGTCGACGTGGCAGTCGGTGAGGAAGACGTCGTTGACCTCCTTGCCTCCCATCGTCTGGATGCCGTTGATCTCTACACCAGGGGCGTCGGTCGGCACCGAGATCATCGTCAGCCCGTCGTGCTTGGAGCCGGATGTATCCGAGCGCCCCACGACGAGCACGTGGTCGGCGAGGTGAGCGGCGCTGATCCAGGTCTTCTGCCCGTTGAGGACGTAGTCGCCGCCGTTGCCGTCGTCGCGCTGGACCTTGCACGAGAGGTTGCCGACATCGGAGCCTGCCTCCGGCTCCGACATCGCGATCGCCTCGACCCGCCCGCGGCAGATCCCGCCGAGCATCTCCTCCTTCTGCTCCTCGGTGCCGAAGCGCTCGTAGGCGCCGGCGACGATCAGGGAGACGCCATAGCCCGCGATCGGAACCAAGCCGCGCATCGTCTCCTCGAGGAAGATGCAGGCGTCGACCATCCCCTGCCCGGCGCCGCCGTAGCGCTCGTCGATCGAGACGCCGAGCCAGCCGAGCTCGGCGAGCTTCTCGTAGATCTCCTGGTTGTGGAGCTCGAGGTAGCCGTCGGTGAGCTGCTCGCGCTGCTCGGCGGTGCCGACCTCGCGCTGGGCGAAGTCGCGGATCGCCTCGCGGAAGTCGACCTGCTCGTCGCTCAGGCCGGTCGTGGAGGTCGCGGTGATCGTGCTCATCTGGATCGCTCTCCTCTTTGGGTCCGGCGCCTAGGCGGCCGGCCGGTAGACGGTGACGACGGCCGCGCCGCCGAGCCCGATGTTGTGCTGCAGCGCCACCTTGGCGCCGTCGACCTGCCGCTTGTCGGCGTCGCCGCGGAGCTGCCAGGTGAGCTCGCTGCACTGGGCGAGCCCGGTGGCGCCGAGCGGGTGGCCCTTCGAGATCAATCCGCCGGAGGGGTTGACGACCGGGCCGTCGCCGCCGTAGGTCGTCGCCTCGGCGTCGACCAGCTCGTGGCCGTGGCCCTCCTCGGCGAAGCCGAGCGCCTCGTAGGTGATCAGCTCGTTGGCGCTGAAGCAGTCGTGGAGCTCGCAGACGTCGACCTCCTCCGCGGCGATCCCGGCCTCGGAGTAGGCCTGCTCGGCCGCGGTCTTCGACATGTCGCTGCCGACGATCGTCATGCAGTTGGCGCTCTCGTCGAAGGTCGAGGAGAGGTCGGTGACCATCGACTGGCCGGCGATCTCGATCGCGCGGTCGCCGAGGCCGTGCTCGTCGACGTAGCTCTCCGAGGCCACGATCGCGCAGGCCGAGCCGTCCGAGGTCGGTGAGCACTGCAGCTTCGTCAGGGGGTCGTGGATCATCCGCGACTCCTTGATCTGCTCCATCGAGTACTCGTCCTGGAACTGGGCGTAGGGGTTGTTGACCGAGTGCTTGTGGTTCTTCCAGCCGATCCAGGCGTAGTGGTCGGGGGTCGAGCCGTAGAGCTTCATGTGGTCGCGGCCGGCGTTGCCGAACATCTGCGGCGCGAACGGCGACTCCTCCGGCTCGCGCTCCTCGAACATGCGCATCAGGTGCTTGTCGAGGGCGTTGGTCCGGTCGGTGTACTTCACCCCGAGCGAGCCCTTCTCCATCTTCTCGAAGCCGAGCGCCAGCGCGCAGTCGACGAGCCCGCCCTTGACCGCTTGGCGGGCGAGGTACAGCGCCGATGAGCCGGTCGAGCAGTTGTTGTTGACGTTGATCACGGGAATCCCCGTGAGGCCGAGGCCGTAGATCGCCCGCTGCCCGTAGGTCGAGTCCCCGTAGCAGTAGCCGGCGTAGGCCTGCTCGACGTCGGCGTAGTCGATGCCGGCGTCGGCGAGCGCCTTCTCGCCCGCCTCCTTCGCCCAGTCGGGGTAGTCGCCCTCCTTGGTCCCCGGCTTGTCGAACTTGGTCATGCCGACGCCGATCACGTAGGTCTTGCTGCTCATCTGAGATCTCCTCGTGGGGTTGGTGCTGTCTGCTGTCTGCTGTCTGCTCGTGCGGGGATCGCCTCGTAGGCGGTCCCCACCAAATGTGGAAGCGCGGCCTTGAGGAAGGCCCCGCACTGCTCGCGGCTCCAGCGGTCGCGCTCGAGCCACTCGCGGGTGGCCGCCTCCGCCATCCCGCCGTAGGCGCGCAGGACGGCATGGAGCTCGGGCGGGGCCTGCTCGGCCGGGCCGAGGCCGAGCACCTGGATCAGCCGGGCGGTCGCCTCCTCGCGCGCCTCGTCGAGGACGGCCTCGATCTCGGGGTCGCGCCCCAGTCCCTCGGCGCCGACGGCGGCGAGCCAGGCCTCCCGGTTGCGCGAGACCATCTCGAGCCAGCCGTCGATGCTCTCCTCGAGCCGCTGCGCGGGGGTTGCCCCGTCGAAGTAGTCGGGGGCGGGGGGAGATGGAAAGCGGACCATCTCGCGGACCACCTCGACGTAGAGCTCGCGCTTCGTCCCGAAGTAGTGGTTGATCAGCCCGCGGGCGACGCCCGCAGCGGCGGCGATGTCGGTGGTGGAGGTGGCGCTGTAGCCGTGCTCCGAGAAGAGCTCGCGGGCCGCGGCGAGGATCTGCCGGCGGCGCTCGTCGCGGTCGAGGCGGGAGGCGGGAGGGCGAGGCTCGGCGTGATCGACGAGGGGCGCCATCGGCTGCGATGCTACAGGTCGTTGGCAACCTGCCAACAGTGGGTGGCGGCCCGGGTGCGCGTCAGCGATCGGTCGGCAGGCGCTCGCGAAGGATCGCGGGGATCTCGCTGGCTACGGCCTGCTCGTCCCGGAGCGCCTCGCCCGAGCAGCGCCGCACGAGGTACCCCGCCCGGGCAAGGGCGAGGTCCCGCTCGTTGTCCCGGTCCCGCTGGCGTCCCCGGTGCTGGCCGCCGTCAGCTTCGACCACGAAGCGCGCCGCCGGCCAGAGGAAGTCGACCTCGTAGCCGAGCAGCGGCACGTTCACGGCCGGGAGCGGGAGCCCATGGTCCCGGCAGATCTTCAACAGGAGGCGCTCGAGGTGGGAGCGCGTCTCACCGAGCGGGAGCGGATGCTCGGCGAGCAGATCCCGGAGGGTGCGGAGGCCCCGGCGGCCGCTGGCGCCGTCGAGCAGCACCGCGAGACGCGGACGGTCGAGCAGCCGCAGGTACTCGGCTTGCTCGAACTGCCTGCGCAGAGCGTTCGCCGAGAGGGAGGAGCAGAGGTCGAAGAGCGTTCGGGAGGCGGTCGTGGCCGGGATACCACGATGGAGCCTGACGTCCCGCGGCTCGAGCTCCCGCGGGTGGTGAACGAGGAGGCCGCGGGGCGATCGCTTCGAGGGCGGTGGAAGGCTCACGTGAATCGCCCCCAACCGGCAGGTCGGATCGAGACCCTGATGCTGTGCGGAGCTGGCGTGGCTCAGGGCGGCCGTGGGTCCTCCCGCGAGAACTGCGGCCATCAGCCGACCCTCCCGTCCGACGTTCGGATGCCCGACCGCATAGACGCCGCGGTGGAGGCGATGAAGGTGGCCGGCTCGGACCCAGCTTCCGATCGTTGACTTGGCCAGACTCGCGGCGAGGAGTTGCGGATGGGAGATAACGCCGTGCTGGCGAGCCGCGATCGCCGCGATCCGAGCTGCCGCTGATCCGAAATGATCTGAGATGCCGGTCCAAATCGGGGGCAGCGAACTCATTCGGTCGACGCTCGCAGCGACTGGCGCACGCGTGGCGCGCAGGATGTGCCGAACCCGCGCGGGGGCGTGACTTCCCTTGCGAGCCGCCGCCAGGCGCGGCGCGGTAGGGTCGCGACCGTGAGCGGAGGAGGCCACGGGACCGAGGAGCGCGGGCGATGAGCACGGTTCGCGAGGCCACCTACGACCTGCTGCGCGCGCACGGGATGACGACGATGTTCGGCAACCCGGGCTCGACCGAGCTCCCGATGCTCGCCGACTTTCCCGACGACTTCCGCTACGTGCTCGGCCTGCAGGAGGCGGTCGCGGTCGGGATGGCCGACGGCTACGCGCAGGCGAGCGGCACGGTCGGCCACGTCAACCTGCACACGGCGCCCGGGGTCGGCAACGCGATGGGCGCGATCTTCAACGCGCAGGCCAACCACGCGCCGCTGCTCGTCACCGCCGGCCAGCAGGTCCGCGCGCACATGACGATGCAGGCGAACCTGACCAACCGCGACGCCACGCGCGTCCCTCACCCCCTCGTCAAGTGGAGCTACGAGCCGCCGCGCGCCGCGGACGTCCCCGCCGCGCTGGGCCGCGCGATCCACACCGCCTCATTGCCGCCGAAGGGCCCCGCGTTCGTCTCGATCCCGATGGACGACTGGACCGAGGAGGCGAGCGACGACGGCTCTCGTCACGCCATCGCCCGCCGGGTCGGCGGCCGCGCGGCACCCGCGCCGGAGCGCATCGCCGAGCTCGCCGAGCGGCTCGGCTCCGCCTCCAATCCGGTCCTGATCGCCGGCCCCGACATCGACTCCTCCGGGGGCTGGGACGACGCGATCGCGCTGGCCGAGCGCCAGCGCCTGCCCGTGTGGGCGATCCCGGCGACGGGTGGCGGCCGGCTCGGATTCCCGGAGGGCCACGCGAGCTTCAGGGGGATCCTCCCGCCCGCGATCGCCCCCCTTACCGAGACCCTGGCCGGACATGACCTGGTGCTCGTCCTCGGCGCCTCCGTCTTCTCCTACTACCCCTACCTCCCCGGCGACCTCCTTCCGGAGGGGGCCGAGCTCGTGGCGATCACCTCCGACCCCGAGGAGGCCGCGCGGGCGCCGATGGGCGAGGCGATCGTCGCCGATCCGGGGCTGACGCTGGCGGCGCTGCTCGAGGCGAGCGGGGAGTCCGAGCGCGAGGCACCGGAGGCCCGCGAGGACCCACCCGCGGCGGAGCCCCAGGAGCCGATGAGCGGCACCGAGGCGATGGCGGCCCTCGCAGGCGCCTTCCCCGACGACGGGATCGTCGTCCTCGAGGCGCCCTCGTGCACCGTCGCCCTGCGCAACCAGCTCCGCATCTCGCGCCCCGGCTCCTACTACTTCGGCGCCGGCGGCGGCCTCGGGTTCGGCCTCTCGGCGGCCGTCGGGGTGCAGCTCGCCCAGCCCGAGCGGCCGGTCGTCTGCGTGGTCGGCGAGGGCTCGGCGCAGTACGCGATCACCGCCTTCTGGACCGCGGCGGCCTACGAGGTCCCGGTCACCTTCCTCGTCCTGCGCAACTCCGAGTACGCGATCCTCAAGTGGTTCTCGATGGCCGAGGGGGTCGAGGGCGCGCCCGGCCTGGACCTGCCGGCGCTCGACGTCGCCGCGGTCGCCGCCGGCTATGGGGTTGATTCCCGCAAGGTCGAGGGCGGCGAGGAGCTGCGCTCGGCGCTGGGCGAGTCAATCGGGTCCGGGAAGCCGAGCCTGATCGAGGCCGGAGTCGCCCCCGGGATGTGGCTCGCCTAGCCCGCGAGCGCTGACGCCGTGCCGAAGCTGCTCGAGCCCAAGGTCGAACGGATCGCGCCCCGCTCGGCGGCGCCGACCTCCGACCGGGCCGACGACCGCTACGCCGCCGGCACGCCTGAGCCCCTCGCCTCCGAGCTGCGCCGCATCGTCGGGCCCGACGGCCTGCTGGGCCGCGCCAGCGACCTGATCCGCTACGCGTCCGACGCGAGCCCCTACCGCCTGATCCCCGAGGCGGTGGTGCAGCCGCGCACGGTCGAGCAGGTGGCGGGGCTGATGGCGCACTCCCGCGACGGAGGCCCGCCGCTGGTCTTCCGCTCGGGGGGCACGAGCCTCAACGGGCAGTCCCAGACCGCCGGCGTCCTCGTCGACGTCCGCCGGCACTGGGGCGGGATCGAGGTCCTCGACGGCGGCGAGCGGGTGCGAGTCCGGCCCGGGACCGTCCTCGGCGACGTCAACCGGGTCCTCGCCCCCCTCGGGCGCCGCCTCGGACCGGACCCCGCCTCCACCGACATCGCCACGGTCGGGGGCGTGATCGCGAACAACTCGGGCGGGATGCGCTGCGGGGTCGTCCGCGACTCCTACCGGACCGTCAGCGACCTCACCTTCGTCCTGCCGTCGGGCACGGTGATCGACACGGGCGCTCCCGACGCCGGCGAGCGCTTCGCCTCGGCCGAGCCCGAGCTTGCGGCCGGCCTCGCGGAGATCCGCGACGAGATCCGCTCCGACGCCGACCTGCGGGAGCGGATCCGGCGCAAGTTCGAGATCAAGAACACGACGGGCTACCGGCTCTGCGCCTTCCTCGACGCCGACGAGCCGGTGGAGATCTTCCGCCGGCTGCTCGTCGGCTCCGAGGGGACGCTCGCGTTCGTCGCCGAGGCGATCTACGAGACGGTCCCGCTGCCGCCGATGACGACGCTCGCCTGGGTCCACTTCGACTCGATCGACGAGGCCACCGCGCCCGTCGGGGACCTGGTGGCCGCCGGCGCGACCGCGGTCGAGCTGATGGTCGCCCCGGCGCTGATGGTCGCCGCCAACTCGATCCCCGGCACGCCCGAGTACTGGAAGGAGCTGCCGCTCGAGTCCGCGGCGCTGCTGATCGAGCTCAGCGCCGACGACGTCGACGGCCTGGCGGTCGGCGAGGCTGCGGCCGACGAGGTCCTCGAGGGCCACGCGCCGTTCCGAGAGGTCGACTACACGCGAGAGCCGGAGACGATCGAGCTGTTCTGGCGCGTCCGCGAGGGCCTGCACGGTCTGATCGGGCGGTTGCGCCCGCCCGGTACCGCGCTGATCGTCGAGGACGTCTGCGTCCCCCCGGCCCGAATCGCGGAGGCGGCGAAGGACATCCGCGAGCTGCTCACCGCCCACGGGTTCCTCGGCGGCGTGGCCGGCCACGCCTCGGCAGGCAACCTCCACTTCATGCTCACCCCCGACTTCGCCAAGCCGGAGGACGTCGAGCGCTACGAGACGTTCATGGGCGAGCTGGTCACGTTGATCCTCGACCGCTACGACGGCTCGCTGAAGGCCGAGCACGGGACCGGCGTCAACATGGCGCCGTTCGTGGAGCGAGAGTGGGGGAGGCGGGCGACGGAGCTGATGTGGCGAATCAAGGAGCTCGCGGATCCCGCCGGCGTCCTCGGCCCGGGGGTGCTGCTCAACCGCGATCCCGATTGCCATCTCGCCAACCTGAAGACGACCCCCGAGATCGAGGAGGTCGCGACGACGTGCGTCGAGTGCGGGTTCTGCGAGCCCGTCTGCCCGAGCCGGAACCTGACGACGACCCCCCGCCAGCGGATCGTCTTGCGGCGGGAGATGGCGCGCCAGCCCGCGGGCTCCGCGCTGCTGGCGGCGCTGATCGAGGAGTACGAGTATGACGCACTGCAGACCTGCGCCGCCGACGGCAGCTGCGCCCACGCCTGCCCGCTCGGGATCGACACGGGCGCGCTGGTCAAAGAGCTGCGAGCGCGCGAGCACACGGCGCGCGAGGAGCGGGCGGCGGAGCGGGCGGCGGAGCGCTGGGAGGCGGTCGAGCGGCTCGCCCGCGGCGGACTGCGCGCGGGGGGCGCGATCTCGCGCGCGATCGGCGACGGGGCGCTCGAGGGGGTCACGAGCGCCGCCCGCCGCGCCGTCAGCGCCGAGCTGGTCCCGGAGTGGGAGCCGCCGATGCCGCCGCCGGCACCGGCGGGGCTGCCGGAGACGCAACGGGGCGGGGCGGCGGCCGTCTACCTGCCGTCGTGCGTGAACAGGATGTTCGGCCGCTCGACGGGGGGCGCCGGCTCCAACGGCTCCACCTCCCGCTCGCTGCCCGCCGCGCTCGTCGCCGTCTCCGCCCGCGCCGGCAAGCCGCTCTGGATCCCGCCCGACGTCGCCGGCACCTGCTGCTCGCAGCCGTGGACCTCGAAGGGCTTTCACCGGGGCGCCGCCGCGATGGCGAGCCGCACCGTCGCCGAGCTCTGGCGCTGGTCCGAGGGCGGCGAGCTGCCGATCGTGATCGACGCGAGCTCGTGCACCCACGGTCTGGCCGAGGCCGCCGGCGTGCTCGATGACGAGGGTCGCGAGCGTCTCGGGGCGATGACCCTGCTCGACTCGATCGGCTGGGCATTCGACCACCTGATGGAGGGCCTCAGCATCGATGCCAAGGTGGGCACCGCGGTGATCCACCCGACCTGCTCGTCGCGCCACCTCGAGCTCGACGCGCAGCTCGTGGCGATCGCCGGGGAGCTGGCCGAGGACGTGGTCGTGCCGACGGTCTCCACCTGCTGCGGCTTCGCCGGCGACCGCGGCTTCCTGCACCCCGAGCTGACCGCCTCCGCGACGGCGGCCGAGGCCGAGGAGGTCTCGCGGATGGCGGCCGACGTGCACCTCTGCGCGAATCGCACCTGCGAGATCGGCATGGAGCGCGCCACCGGCGAGCGCTACGAGTCATTCGTCTACCTGCTCGAGCGGCTGAGCCGTGCGGAGCACCGATCGGAGGCCCTCCAGTGACCACGAACGCCGCCCTCACCCTGACCGCCGCCCGCACCCCGGAGGCCACCCTGCGAGAGGTGGTCGAGGCGCTGGCGCCGATCGAGCGAGCCGCGGGCTCGGAGGGAGAGCGGCAGGCCGCCGCCTGGATCGCCGACCGCCTGACCGCCGCTGGGGCTCCCGCCGAGGTCGAGGAGGCGCGCTTTCGCGGGAACTTCGCCGGCACGATCGCCACCCTGGCCGCCACCGGCGCGGCCTCGGGGCTGCTGGCCTCGACCCAAGCCGGCCGCCGCCTCGGCGCCCTGGGCGGAGCCGCGGCAGCGGGGCTGATCGCCGACGACATCTCCAACGGCACACGGCCCTTCCGCAAGCTCGTCCGCCCCGAGCGGACGACCTGGAACGTCGTCGCCGAGGCCGGCGATCCCGACGCTGAGCGGACCCTCGTCGTCCTCGCCCACCACGACGCCGCCCAGACCGGGGCCATCTTCGACCCGTCCTTCCAGGAGGGCCTGATCGACCGCTTCCCTGGGATCGTCGAGCGCCGCGACACCTCGCTGCCGCTCTGGTGGATGAGCCTGGCGGGCCCGCTGCTCGCCGCGGCCGGCGGGGCAACGGGACGCAGCGGCCTCGCCCGCGCGGGCGCGGCGCTGAGCGCGATCTCCGCCGCCTTGCTCGCCGACATCGAGCGCAGCCCGACCGTGCCGGGCGCCAACGACAACCTGAGCGCCGTCGCGGTGCTCGTCGCCCTCGCCGAGGCGCTGCGCGACCGACCGCTCGAGGGGCTCCGGGTCCATCTCGTCTCGGTCGGCGCCGAGGAGACGCTCCAGGGCGGGATCTACGGCTACTGCCGAGACCATCTCGCGGGGATGAACCGGGAGCGGACCTGGTTCCTCAACGTCGTGTCCGTGGGCTCCCCGTCGCTGGCGCTCGTCGAGGGCGAGGGCTGCGTGGTCATGGAGGACTACTTCGACCGGCCCTGGCGCGATCTGATCGTTCGGGTCGCCGAGCGCGAGGGCGTGCCCCTGCGCCGCGGGATGCGCTCGCGCTCGAGCACCGACAGCGTGATCCCGAGCCGGATGGGCGTGCCCACCGCCACGCTGATCTCGATCGACCGGTACAAGGCTCTCTCGAACTACCACCTGATGAGCGACACGCCGGAGAACCTCTGCTACCCGACCGTCGCCTGTGCGACGGACCTCGCGGAGGCCGTGGCGCGGGAGCTGGCCGCGACTACCGCCCGGTGAGGAACTGAGACTCGGAAACGAAGCCGGGCAAGACTCCGCCACTGGGAAGACGCGCCTTCTGAGCACCTGGATCCAGCTCGAGCAAGACTCGCCCGCTGTCGTTCGTCCGGAGGAGCACCTTCCCGTCTGAACCGACGGGTGAGAAGAATGGATCGACGTCGATGATCGCCAGGATCCGGTGGTCACGTTGCACGACGTCAGCGACGGCTCCGACCCTGGTGCTGGCAACGCGAAGGGGCACACCGCGCATGACGGGCGCCCCCTGAGGGAACGTCGTCCTGATCACATAGGGATGCTCGGAGGGTAGGCCGGGTCCTCGCTCGACCTCCTGTCCGGTTCCGCAGCCGAGGAGCAGGTTCGTGCAGATAGCTATCGCGATGAAGGCCGCCGGCCGGGCGAAGCTCACGGGCCGACCATACGCGCTCGCCTCATCCATGAGGTTCAGCAGGTCGTGAGTGGGGCAGCCCGACCCGTCGCCTAGGATCGCCGCTCTGATGAGGGGCACCGAGCGCTGATGTGGGGGGAGAAGTCCGTCTCCGTGGTGCTCATGACCTACGCGGAGCGCGACTCGATCCGCTCGGTGATCGAGGGCTTCTACGCCACCGGCGTGGTCGAGGAGGTGCTCGTCGTCAACAACAACGCGGAGGAGGGGACCGCCGAGGAGGTCGAGCGGACCGAGGCGCGCCAAGTCTACGAGCCCCAGCAGGGCTACGGCCACGCAAGCAAGCGCGGCCTCCGCGAGGCGCGAGGGGACCTGATCGTCCTCGCGGAGCCCGACGGGACGTTCCTGCCCACCGACATCCACAAGCTGCTGGTCTTCTCCGGGGAGTTCGACGCCGTCTTCGGCACGCGCACCACGCGGGAGCTGATCTGGCACGGCGCCAACATGGAGTGGTTCCTGCGCTGGGGGAACTGGGGCGTGGCGAAGCTGATCGAGGCCCTCTTCAACACCGCCCACCTCAGCGACGTCGGTTGCACCTACCGGCTCTTCACCCGCGAGCTCGCCGAGCTGATCGCCGAGCGGATGCAGATCGGCGGCAACCACGCCGGCCCGGAGATGATGTTGCACGCGATTACGTCGGGGGCGCGCTTCGTCGAGGTGCCGGTCAACTACCTGCCGCGGGTGGGGACCTCCCAGGCAACCGGCAGCGGGCTCGTGGCGATCGACATCGGCCTGCGGATGATCGCGCTGATCCTCGCCTTCCGCCGGCGGACCCCACGGCAGATGCCGCGGCCCGCGCGACTCGGGCTCGATCCCGGCGGCGATCCGGCGGGATGAGCGAGGACAACTTCGACCGGATCGCGGGGGAGTACGACGAATCACTGCCCGCTCACGTCGTCGAGCACTACCTGCAGAAGCGGGTCGACTACGTCCTCGCGCACTGCCCGCGGGGGAGCGGCCTCGACGTGGGCTGCGGCACCGGCGTCCTCGCCGAGCGGCTGGCCGGCCACGGCTACGAGATGACCGGGGTCGATCCCTCCGAGGGGATGCTCGAGGTGCTCGCCGAGCGGGCGCCGCGGGTACGGGGCGTACGCGCGTCGGGCACCGAGCTCCCCTTCGAGGATGGGAGATTCGACCTCGTGCTCACCGTCGCCGCCCTCCACCACATCGCCGAGCCCGAGGCGGTGCGGGCGACGCTGGCGGAGATGGTCCGCGTCTCGCGCCCCGGCGGGCGGGTGTTGATCTGGGACCACAACCCCCGCAACCCCTACTGGAAGCGCCTCATGGCGCGGGTCCCCCAGGACGACGGCAGCGAGCGGCTGATCCCCGAGGACGAGGTGTTGGAAGGGCTGCGGGCCGCGGGCGCCGAGCCGATCTCCTCCGCGCAGCTCGGGCTCGTCCCCGACTTCGTCCCGCCCTCCCTGCTCGGCGTCGCCCGCTCAGGCGAGCGGCTGGCGGAGCGGGCACCGATGCTGAGGCGCCTCTGCGCGCACAACGTCGTGCTCGCCCAGCGAACCTGAGCGCGGAGCGCCGCGCCTTCGCTCAGGCGCGCGGCTGCGGGCGGATTCGGCTCGTAGACCAGCGCTTGCAGGTCGAGCAGGCCGGGGAAGGTGCGCTGCTCGGCCAGCTCGTAGCCGGGCGGGAGCGCCTGGATGGCGGGGATGGCGGGATTCGCGTTCCGGCCCCGCGGCCGACGGTGCGCGAGCCGAGCCAGTAGACGACCGGCACCGAGCCCCACGGTGGCCCTGCGGCCGCCGAGCGGCAGCGGCTAGCGTGCCGTCGATGAGCGTCGAGCGCGCGGCGGCCGATCGGCGGAGCTATGGGCGCTCGGCCGGCTTGCTGACGGGGGCTCTCGGGGTCGCGGGCGTGCTCACCTACGCGTTCTTCGCCCTCGCCTCCCACAGCCTCGACCCCGCCGACTACGGCGACATCGTGATCCTCTGGTCGGTGGTCTTCCTGCTGGCCTCGACCCTGTTCCGGCCGATCGAGCAGCTCCTCGCCCGCACCCTCGCCGAGCGGGAGCAGGCGGGTGCCGGTAGCTCCGACGCGCTCGGCGCCGCGGTGAAGATCCAGATCGGGCTCAGCCTCTTGGCCGTGATCGGGTTGCTGATCGCCCGCGGCCCGATCGAGCGCGAGCTCTTCGACGGCGAGGGCGCTCTGTTCTGGATCATGGTCGCGTCCCTGGTGGGCTTCGGCCTCGCCTACTACGCGCGCGGCTTCCTCGCCGGACGCGGGCAGTTCCGGCTCTACGCCGCCCTGCTGGTGATCGAGGTGAGCACCCGCCTGGCCTTCGCCGTGGTCGTCGCGCTCGGGATCGCCGGCGGGGCGAACCTCGTCGCGCTCGGGATCGCGACGGCGCCGATCGCCCCGCTGATCGTGCTCCCCCTGGCGCTGCGGCAACGGCGCGCGAGCCGCCCCGCCGAGACCGGCGCGGTCCCCCCCGGGGGTGGACCGGAGCTGACTCTCGGACGCGGCGGGGCCTTCGCCGGAGCCGTGCTCGTGATGATGCTGACCGAGCAGGTGCTGATCAACTCCGGAGCGCTCTTCGTCCGCGCCTCGGAGGGCCCCGCCGCCGCCGGCTTCATCTTCAACGTGCTGATGGTTGCCCGCGCTCCGCTCGTCCTCTTCCAGGCCATCGCGGCGAGCCTGCTGCCGCACCTGACGCGCCTGCGGGCCCGCGACGACGAGGGCAGCCGCGACGCCTTCCGCTCCTCCGTCGAGATGACGCTGCTCCTCGTCGCCGCCTTCGGGGCGCTCACCACGCTGGGGGTGCTGGCGATCGGCCCGCAGGTGATGCAGCTCGCCTTCAGCGACGAGTTCGACTACGACCGCACCGGCCTGGCGATCGTCGCGGTCGGCATGGGCTTCTACCTGAGCGCCGCCTCCCTCAACCAGGCCGCGCTCGCGCAGGGCCAGGCGACGCGAGCGGCCGCCTGCTGGGTGCTCAGCGCCCTCGCCTTCATCGGGTTCATGCTGTTCGCGCCGCTCGACCCCTTCCGCGCCGTCGAGGTCGGCCTCGCCGGCTCCGCCGCCCTGCTTGCCGCCCTGCTCGGGGCGATCTACCTGCGACCGCACCCCTCGGCCGGCCTGGCCGTCGAGCCCGGCTCCGGCCGCGAGCTCGAGGCTCAGCTCCTCTCCGCCGACGAGATCGCCTGAGCGGGACTTGAGCGATCCGGCGAGCATCAGAGTCGAGCGAGGCGGAGGCGCCGCCTGGATCACGCTCGATCGGCCCGATGCGCTCAACGCCTGGACGAAGGAGCTGGGCGCCGAGCTGCTGGCGGCGCTGGAGTCCGCGGGCGCTGACGAAGAGGTCCGCGCGGTGGCGATCACCGGCGCCGGGCGCGCCTTCTCCTCCGGCGCCGACCTGAGCCGGCCCCCGGAGCTGACGAGCGAGGGGAAGCCCGATCTGCGCGCGAGGCTGACCGAGGTCTACAACCCGGTCATCCTCGCGATCCGCGAGATGCCCAAGCCCGTCGTCGCCGTCGTCAACGGCCCCGCGGTGGGGATCGGCTGCTCGCTGGCACTGGCGTGCGACCTGATCCTCGCCGCCGAGTCGGCCTATTTCCTGCTCGCCTTCGCCAACATCGGGCTGACCCTGGACGGCGGCGCCTCGGCCTTCCTCGCGGCCCGCCTCGGCCACGCCCGCAGCGCCGAGCTCGCGCTCCTGGCCGAGCGGCTCCCGGCACCGACGGCCCACGCCTGGGGCTTGATCAACCGGGTCGCGCCCGACGGCGATCTGGAGGCGGAGGCGGAGGCACTGCTCGATCGCCTCGCCGGCGGCGCCACCGGCTCCTACGCCGCCAGCAAGCTCCTGCTCAACGAGCGGCTCTACCCAGGCCTCGCCGAGCAGCTCGCGCTCGAGGCGGAGCTGCAGCAGGGCCGCGGCGAGAGCGAGGACTTCGTCGAGGGCGTCGTCGCCTTCCTCGCCAAGCGGCCTCCCAACTTCAAGGGGCGCTAGGGGTGGCGGACCGGCTGCCGACGGGACGGCTCGGAAGACTCGCCCGGGTCGGCGCCGCGGCCGCGAATCAGGCCGCCCGCCAGGCGGGGACGCGCGCCGCCAACGTCGGCCGCACCGAGGAGCGCGCCGCAGTGGCGATGGAGCGGCGTCAGCTCGAGGCGGCGGAGCAGATCGTGACAGTGCTCGGGGGGATGAAGGGCGCGGCGATGAAGATCGGCCAGGTCCTTTCGTTCGTCGATCTGGGGATGGTCCCGCCGGAGCATCGCGAGCGCTTTCAGGC
>JAABUS010005002.1_pt1 | contig 18105 bp, 19 predicted proteins | sample 5560161 | NCBI WGS metagenome assembly JAABUS01 (sample SAMN10711885, study PRJNA513376) | rock metagenome | isolation source: Antarctica rocks | place: Antarctica: Victoria Land, Trio Nunatak nord | collected 2016-01-04 | reverse complement strand
ACCCAGGGCCAGCGCACCGTCGTGACCCTCATCACCGCACAGCGCGCCTGCCCCGACGCAACCCTTGTCGGCAACATCGTCCGCGTGTTCGGGATGCCCGACGTCGATTACCACGCCATCCGCGAAGCCACCGAGGAGCAGATCGCCCGCTCCGCAAAGGCCCTCGCCGACAACCTGTCCGAGAAGGCCCTTGAGATGCACCTTCAGCGGATCGTGGACGCCTTCGTCCGCTCCGCCCACGGCGCCGGCACCTTCTACGAGACAAAGGCATCCCTCGCCCGCGACGCCAGCAGCAAGGTTGCCAACCAGGACCGCGACGAGGACCGCCAGGGCGTCGACGGCACCGCCAACCGCGCCGCACGCGCCCGCGAGTTCACCGCCACCGTGGCCCTGCAAGCCTTCGCGCTGCTCGCCGCCGCAGAGGGAGCAGTGGACGCCTACGCCCACGTGACAGGCAACGACTGGAAGCCCTACGAGGGCGCCACACGCCCTGCAATGGCCGTGGATCGGCAGGTTGCCGCCGCACAGATGGCCGCGCTGGGCATGTGAGGCACACGGCGGGGGCCAAACGGTCCCCGCCACCGCCCGCCCGCCAGATCAGACTCTCTCGCCTCCCGGAGCCTTCACCCATGCACCTTCCACCAAAGCCGCCGCTCACCCCAAAGCACACGGAGGAACGCCTGAAGCTCGCTGCGAATGGCTTGCAGGCCCTCGCCTTGGCCTTCTTTGCCGGCGTGCTCCTCGCACCCCTGCTCAACCACTCCCTCGCATCGTCGTTCTGGCTGCAAGCCCTCGCCATCGTGTTCTGCGGTCTCGCGGAGCTTGGGGCTTTCACCGCTCTTCGCTATATTCCATCCACGCCCAGCCCCAAGGAGCCGGACCGTGTCTGAACTCATCGGAAACTTCTTCCTCTACCTTGCCATTGCCGGCCTCAGTGGTGGCACCGGCTATCTGGTCTGGCGTCGGCTGACCGGCGGACCGTAGCCCCTACCCGACAAATCCCCGGCCGGTTCCGCACACCGCGCCGGGGCACGCTCCCCGTGCAGGGCGAAGCCGCGGCGGCCGCAGACCCCAAGAGGCCCGCGTCCGACGCACCTCCACCCCGCACCGTCGCATGCCTCAGGTCCAGGCAGGACAGGCAAGTCAGCCAGAAAAGCGGACCGCGTCGCACGCGCAGGCGGGGCACGTTCGCCTCGTGCCCCTGAGCCGCCCCAGCCGCCGGCCCCAAAAAGCCCGCGCCCAGCGCAGCTCAGGACCACACGCTCTCATGCCTTTGAGCCGGCGGAGACAAAGGCAGGTAGGCTGAACACCTGCATGGTTAGGCGGCGATCCCAAGCACCTCCTGATTGCCGACATCCTTCTGACGCAGCCCGCACCGGTCAGGCCGCGCGTAGACGCCGTGCTTCACGCTTACCACCAGGCCGCGACGCTTCATCGCCGCCAGGTGCCCCGTCGCCGTCGCGATAGGCCGCTCGATGTGCGCCGCGATCTCCATCGCCCGCCGTGGCTCCGTCAGGTAGTCCAGGATCGCATCCCGGATCGGCTGCGGACGATGCAACGCCACAGGGGAGAACCTCGCCAGGCCTTTGCGCGTCTTCACCCCCGGAAGCCCATAGACCCCGTAATCCACCCGGACCACCTCGCCGGCCTGCTCCAGCCGCGCCAGGAGCCGTTCCGCCACTGACCGCGTGAGCCCCAGGGCTCTGCCGACGACACCAACCCGGCTGGGCGTCACCAACAGGTCACGGATCTCGCTCATCGCCACCAGGTCCTTGCCCAGCGGCGTCGATGGGTCGTGGCTGGCCGGGGTGAGCACACCACGCTCCGGCTGGCACAACCGCCCCTGGCTGATCAGCAGCGTCACCACCCGCGGCAGCACCAGCGAGCCCTCGCCCACCTGCGCCGTCACGTCGCGCAGCAGCATCGGGCAGTCCACCAGGGCCAACAGCCGCGCCGCCAGCGCCACTCCCTCCAGGCTCTCCTGCGGCGCCACACCCGGCAGCGCGATGCTGCCGACGAAGCCGGCCGGGGCGAACACCCCGTGCCGCGGTCGCGTCAGCCGGCCGCACTTCACCAGCTTCGTCAGCTGGTAGCGCACCGGCTGACCCACGCGCCCCGCTTGCGCGATGATGCTGCTCAGCCGCCGGGGCTCGCTCACATACCGCACCAAGGCGTCCAGCTCCCTTGCCACCTGCATGTCTGTCTCGACGTATGACGCACGATCCATCGCTTCACGCTTTCCTGCTGCCGACGACACCCGTCGTCCGGTGCAGCCAGGGTCCGATGCCAGGACGCGAACAGTGCCTGCCGCCTGAAGATCGCCGATGCAAAAGATCGCGCGAGGCGGAAAGACAAGAACCCGGTGCGCCGCTCGCGTCCGAACCGCCGATCCTTGCCGCATGGAAGACGCTGTGCAGCTGGACCTGGTCGAGTATATCATCGGCATGGCGGGTGGCCTGGACCGACCAGCCCGGTCGGACCGGATGTCGGGAACCGACCGATGTGTTCATTTTGAACACACGCTCCCTGTCCACCCCATCACCGATGCCGGATCGTTGGTTCAAAATGAACCACTCTCCCCCCCGCGATCCGTCCGGGTCATGTCCGCCCATCGCCTGCTGTTCTGCCTTGCGATGCTCGGCTGGGGGGAGCGCGAGCTTGCACGGCAGCTCCGGCACAATCAGACCGGCGTTCGACGATGGACGAACGGCACGACCATCATCCCCGAAAACGTGGCGGCGTGGCTGGAAGACCTGGTGGCTTTCCACCAGGCCCATCCAGCTCCAGGAAGGCTGCGCACGGCCGCAGCCTTCTCCCAAAGACCAGCTCTGCCCCTCGCATGAGGGCAGGAACTGGTCACACCCAGCTATGAAGACTGTACGATCGTACTGGCGGAGGAGCCCAGCTTGCCGCTGAAGTTGGAGTTAAACTGCCCTACAGTCCAGCCCGTCATGTTGTTGTTCGACAAAGCCTTAGAGGACACAAAGTCACTAAGCGGCTCTGAAGCGTCGGCTGTCGCAATCTTACTTCCTGGAGAGGGACCGAATACCCAGGCACCATAAGTTTGCAGCACAGTAGCGGGCTGCCCGGTCTGCGCTGACACGGTATCTGAGTAGTCCTTTGCGATGTAACTCGCGACCATTGCCTGCGCCGCAGGATTGGTGATGTCGCTCGCCGTGTAGGGCAGGTTGTATTTGGCAATCTCGCCGGCCCACGTTCCCGTCGTGATCTGCCATGGACCCGTTGCCGAGGACGAACCGTTCGACGTGCCGACGTTCTTGAACCCGGACTCCAGCTGTCCGAGGTCGGCCATCGCCTCCGGGGTTACGCCAGCCTGCGTTGCCGACGCCGCCGCAAGTGCGCCGTAGGACGTCGCCATCATCGCATTCATCGCCGACGAGCCGCTGCCGGAGGTGTAGCCGGTCCAATCCGTCGAGCCTGACGACGTATCGCTGCTGCCGGTGCCGGTGTCGCCCATGAAGGACCCGCCCCCTGATGGGGTGACGAACGTGGGAGCGCCAACCTCCGCATAGCTCGGAATGATCTGCGGCGGTACACCTGTCATCGTGACCGGGGCCGGATCAGCCCGCGCAACCGTCCCCGAAGCAAGAGACGCTGCGAGCAGCGTCCACTGCCGTATCCTGCCGGTGTGGGACATTAGTGGTATGTAAAAACAGGTGCGCCGTTGGCACGAATGCCTTCGACTTGACAGCCGCCGCCAGGCTTCACGGTCGACACATAGTCATGAATGCTGGCGGCAGGGATCCACCCGATCTGTCCATTAGGGAACAGAATACGAGCAAATCCATTTTGCGGTCGTCCTCCGACTGCAACTGCATCCATCGTTTTTCCTATTGTTGGAGCGGTTAAGCTTGGTGCGCTATAGACCGGCTGCCACTCTGTCGTGCCTTTGCAGATCCAGGGTTCTTTGGGCTGGAAAACCTGCGTCTTCGGCACCGACGACAAAGGAGGAGGAGGGCCGTGGTTCGCCGGACCGAACACCTTCGTTCTTTCCTCCGACATCCGGTCCAACTCCTGGGGTGTGAAGCCTTGCTGCTGCGCCTGTGCCTGCGGTACAGCGCCGGCCAGGAGGCACAGTGCCCCCATAGCGATCATCGTCTTGTTCATCGTTGTCCCCTTATGTTCCGCCAAGGCAGGGTCGCCCGTCGCGATGCGAACGGGGACCGCCTTTCCTCACCAGCCTTCGACGGACCGCATCTCGCAGTACCAAACGCCGGCGGAGTTGCGCAGGGCCGTCTTCATGCAGCGCTGCATCGCACCGATGTCATTGCGCCACTCGTAGGCGTGCAGCCCGTAGCCCCCGAAGAACAGGCCCAGCGCCAGGCTCGCCACCAGCCCCGCCGAGCCCCAGAAGTGCGTCCGATCATAGCGCCTCTGCCGGAGCACCAGCGCCCCGCTCAGCTTGGCCGACACCTGCTCCGTCAGGTCGGAGACCGTACGGCTCACCAGCGTCTCCTGCTGGATCTGCATGTGCTGGGACGCTATCTGCGTCCTCTTGTTGTGCTCCTGCGCCACCTGGAGCGTGACCCTCAGTGTCTCGACCTGGGTTTCCACCGTCACCTTGGTGTCCTTGGCGTTCTTGTCCTGCTCCTCCATCATCTGAGCCTGCGCGGAAAGGGCGCGCTCTTGCGAGCGCACCCAGACCCCGAGGGGACCGTTCAGGTCGATGCCTTCCTCCAGCGCAGCCTCGCGCACGCCGATGGCGGCGGACCGGAGCGCGGTCGATGCCGCGCTCACGGCAGCCACTCCGCGACGCCGGCCTCGTCGAACGCCGCCTCCATGCGGTCCAGCCAGTGCTTCACCATGAACTGACGCACCGGGTCCATCGGCTTGCCATTCCTGCCAGGCTTGTTCGCGGCAGCATCGTAGAAGCTCAGGCCAGACGCTCGCATCTCCGTCATGCACGGCAGGCGCGGCATGTAGATGATCCTCACCCCCTCCTTCTCCATCTGCTCCAGCTCCGGACGCGCGAAGACGGGATCGAACGCCCCGGCCGGAGACTTCCCTTGCCGCACCAGGTTCTCGTTCAGGAACAGGATCGAACGGGGACCGCGGAAGTAGCCAGCCTTGTGGATGGCCACGATGTGGTCGAAGTCGTCCTTCTCCGGACCGGTGAAGTACAGCGGCAGGCACGCCAGCCCGGCCGCCTCGTAGAACGCCGCCAGCGGCAGGTCCTCGCCATAGTCCGACAGCACCCGGTCGCCGCCACCGAGGTCCAGCACCATCGACGCCTGGGTGGTGACCATCTGGCCCACCTGCTCGGTGATTCAGTCCTTCATGGGTGCCAGCTCGTCCGATGCCGGCTGGCTTGCCCCACCTGGCCCGCCGGGCGGGTAGAGCCCGGCCAGCGTCGGATTGCGACGGTCACCATCGGCCACCATCACCAGCCGCCCGGCTCGGCGGCCTCGCTGGACAAGCAGGTCACAGATCGTGCTGCCACCCAGGCGCCCACGACCGAGGCGTGTCGCCAGCGTCGGGATCTTGGGCTCGCTCGCCTGCGGGGTCGGCGCAGGCTTCTCGTTCTCACGTTTCGGAGGGATCGCGTTCATGGTTGTCCTCAATATTTCGGGTCGCCGTTTGACTTGAGGCCGCTGCGCAGGTTGGCCTTCTCGCGAGCAGCCGCGATGGAACCGGGAGCGTGCCGGCTGCTGCTCCCAGCGGCCCCCGAGGTCGGGGTTAGTGCCGGCCGCTGCTGCGGCACGGTGGGCAGGGCAGCCGAGTGGTTGCCCTGATGCACATCCCTTGTCAGGGACGGCGCATTCGATTGTGCTGGTTGTGCGAAACCCGACGGGAGCCACCTGGCCGCAGCCTTGTTGCGCCGGGATGCTGGCCGGACGCCCGTCAGGCGCTCCAGCTCTGCTGCCGCCCTCTCAGCTTCCAGGTCTTTGCAGACCGTCAGCCAGACCCGGCGAACACCGCCCGCGGACAGCTTGGCTCCAAACCTTCCGGTGATGCCGATCGAAGTGATCTTCTCGGCCACTGTCTGCCAGGCTGGCGCATGGGTCGCCAGTTCGTGGACCAAGGTCGCGTGATGTGCGCGCAGCCACCGATACAATTCGGTGTACCCCCCATGGGGGCGCTTTCGGATTCCGCTCACGACCTCGGCGAGTGCTTCATCTTCCATAAGCGCGATGATCTCGCGGCCGTATGAGAATGGAGACCCTCCATTTAACGCGGGTACGAAGTCTGACGGCGCCGCCTATGGCTGACGCCTGGCTTCAGTCCGATTGGGTGCAGTGCCGCTGCATTCGTGGCGCAGTGGTGGTGCAGCGCATGTGCACTGACGGTGCAGTCGGAGTGCAGTCGTTCAAGGCAGATTAGGTGCATACACCATTGCATCTGACGATGCGGCTGGCCGCACGGCGCGGTGCGCCGTTCGCGTCCGCAGCCTCCATCCTACCGCAGGCATGGAGCGCACATGATGGACAACGACGTTGTAACAGCCCTTGGCGGCCGGGCTCACCGGACGGCAGTCACCTTGGAAGAGGTCGGAAACGGCGTGCGGGACGCCAACGGCGGCCTCGCCCTGATCGCCGGGAAGCAGCGGCTGCACGGCGAGCAGCTGGAGCGCATCATCCAGTTGGTGACGCCAGAGGAGAAGGAAGCGGGCGAAGGCCCAACCCTGGAGGAGCTGATCGGCGGCCTGATCAGCCGGCTCGACAACCAGTCCGCCTACCTGAAAGACATCAAGGTCGCGCTGGCGAAGGTCACGCACGACATGCCTCTCGACGTCGTGCAGGCCATCGCAGACAACTTCGGCGTCGACCCCACGTCCGGCGGGGAAGCGAAGCGATGATGACGTTCCGCAAGCTGGCGGCGGACTCCGACGGCAAACTGATCAGGGCCTACCTCACAGAGCACTCTCCGGAACCGGAACCCGGAGCCGAGCTGGAGCCCGGTGCTCGACCGGATGCCGGCGGCCGGCTGACGGCGTACTATACCGGGCGGGATAGCCGGGCGAGCTGGCGCCCGGACATGGCGCCCGAGATAGCCCAGGCCCTCGGCATCGACGCCAGCAAGCCTCCGCGCAACGCCGACCTGGACCGGCTGTTCGAGGCGAGGCGGGCCGACACCGGCGAGAAGTGGCCGAGCGCCAAGCCCCGCAAGATCAGCGCCTACGACCTGACCACGGCGCCGCACAAGTCCGTCTCGCTCGCCGCGGAATTCGCGGCCTCGCCCGCCGAAGCCGCCGCCATCCGCGAGGCAATGCGGCGCGCCAACGACGACACCATGCGCTACGTGGCCCGCGAGATCGGCTGGGCCAGGAAGGGCAAGAACGGGGAGGACGGCGCCGATCCCGGCGAGGTGGGCTGGGTTTCCTTCATGCACTACACCGCCCGGCCGACGCTGCAGGTCAGGGACGGCAAAACCGGCATCACCTACCTGGCCGAGGTACCGATGTCGGGCGACCCGCACGACCACACCCACAACGGCATGTTCAACCTGGTTGCCACCGCCGACGGACGGATCGGCTCGCTGGACACCAAGCGGCTCAACGACCGGGTCCACGAGTTCGGCGCCTACTTCCAAGTCCGGCTCGCCGACGAGCTGCGCAAGCTGGGCATCAACACGGCCTACGACGACAAGGAACAGGCGGTCGTCATCACCGCCATTCCACAGGCGGCTGTCGACCTGTTCTCCAAGGGACGGCAGCAGACCGAGCGCAATGCCCAGGCCTATGCCAAGCGCCAAGGGCTGGAGTGGGAGGGGCTCTCGGCCGAGCGCAAGTTCGGCATCCTGTCCGCCGCCGCCGTGGCCGAGCGTCGCTCCAAGGGAGATGGGCGGACGGAGAGGCAGACCTGGCGCGACCAGGCCGAGGCGATCGGCTGGACGCACACGACGGTGCTGGAGGGTGCGACGACCCCGACACTGACCGCGGCCGAGCGGTTCGACCGGGCCTACGAGTTCGCGGCGCGGCACCTGGCCGAGGAGTTCCAGACCGCCGCGGTGATCGATCACGCCAAGATCAGGACCTACGCCGCCCGCGGCCTGATTTCCACCGGGATCGGGGAGGTGGAGGACATCGATCGCGTGGTCCAGCTCCTCGAGCAGCGTGGCATCACCCTGCGCGGCAAGGCGACCTCCCTGATCGTCGGCGAGATCGCCGACAGGAAGGCCCTGGAAGCCGGCATCGTCACCATGAAGGTGCGTGTCACCACGGCGGCTCAGGTCGGCATCGAGGAGCGGCTTGCCAGCCACGCCAGGCAGGCGGCCGCGGACAGGACGGACGCGCTCTCCGTCGCCACCCTCAAGGCGGCGATCGACAACTCCGGCCTCGACTTCGATCGCGAGGCCGAGCACGGGGCGGCACAGAAGGCGGCGATCTACAGCCTGGGCACGGGCGGCAAGCTCGGCTTCGTCACGGGAGTGGCCGGCTCCGGCAAGACCACGCTGCTCAAGCCCCTGGTTGCCGCATGGCAGGCCGACACGCGCCTCGATGCAGGCGGCCGGGAGGTGATCGGCTTGGCGACGGCCTGGCGGCAGGCCGATGCGCTGAAGAGTGCCGGGATCAAGCGCACCGCTGCGCTGGGTCCTTTTCTAAGCGGCGCCGAGGACGGCAGCATCGTGCTTTCCCACAACACGGTGTTGGTGATCGACGAGGTCAGCCAGATCGGCCCGCGGTCCTTCCTCAAGCTGCTGGAGCTGCAGGCCCGGCACGACCTGACCATCAAGGGCCTGGGCGACCGCGAGCAGTGCCAGGCCATCGAGGCAGGCGACACCATGGAGATCATGAGCAGGGCACTCCCGCAGGGCTCGATCCCGGAGCTGCTGACCACGGTGCGGCAGGAGACGGCGCGGGGGCGTGAGATCGCCGGCCTGTTCCGCGCAGGCAATGCGGCCAAGGCGCTGGCCATGAAGAAGGAAGATGGCACCGTGCGACTGGTCGGCGGCGACCAGGACGAGGTGGTCGGGCAGATCGCCGACCTCTACATCCGGCGCCGTGACACACTGCGAGCCGCCCGCTCGAACCACGGCGTGACCATCTCCGCGCTGACCAATCAGGACGCAGCGGACATCAGCCGTGCCGTGCGCGAGCGGCTCAAGGCTCGCGGCGAAGTCGGCAGCGACGAGAGGGTTTACGCGGCTGTCGATCAGCGCGGCGACACCTACGACCTGCCGGTCGCCACGGGGGACAAGGTGCGCCTGTATCGCAGGACATGGGCCACGATCGACGGCAAGCCCGGGTGGATCGGGAACAACGGCGACGTCCTGGACGTGGTGAGCCAGTCCGAAAAGGGTCTGCGGCTGCGCGATGCGGAGGGACGGGTGGGAGACGTACGGTGGCCCACCCTGCGGGATGACGAGTCCGGTCGCCTGCTGCTGGGCTTCGGCCACGCCCTGACCATCGACAGCGCCCAGGGCATCACGTCCGGCGAGCACATCAATGCCCTGCCCAGGGGCACGGCCGGCATTACCGCCTTCAAGAGCTACGTGGCCGAGAGCCGGCACGTCTCGCAGGTTCATACGATCATCTCCGAGGCGGCCACCTTCGAGGCGGTCAAGCGCGAGCGGGCGCTTGGCGACAGGGCGGAAATCACGCCGCAGCATCTCTGGGATCGCGTGGCCGCGGACATGAGCGAGAAGCCCTACAAGGCGCTGGGCGTCGATCTCGTGGCAGCGATCGAGCGCGGGCAGCAGGCGGACGTGGACCGTTTCATCCGCACCGAGCACCGGGTGTTCACGCAGAAGGCAGCGGGGCGTGACCACGGCACCGAGCTGCGCGGCCGGCTGCGCGATCAAAAGCTGCGTCGTGCACTGCAGAAGCACATCGGGCCTCTCACGGCTGCGGTGGACCACCGGGAGGCAGCCATCCAGGAGCTGGCCGCCGCGATCGAGGCGTTCCCCCATGACGTACGGACCCGAGTGAGGAACGCCGTGGCCGCCCTTGAAAAGCAGGGGAAGATCGACCGGACACAGACAGCCGAACCCGCTGCACGCAGCGTCAGCCCGGGGATGTAGGTGATGCTCGATACGAGGGCGTCAGCAAGTCCTTGCCTTTGAAGTTCCTGTTATGTTCTCATGGAGGAGTTTCAAGGCCATCGCATGTCACAACCGTCGTCCATCCTGCTTGCCGATCCTCCATTGCAGATCGCCTGCCTTGGGGCTGTAGGCACCGGGAGGATCGGCCAGGCTGGAACCTTCCCCTATCGCCAGGTGGTCTGAGGTGGCGCGCGACTACGACGGTGGCAACACCACGGGGTTCGTCAGCCCAGCCAGCGACAGCCTGGAAGGGCAGATCGACCTCTCGGAGGTGCTCGACCTGCGCCGGCCGCACCGCTACCCGGTCCGGGTCAAGGGTGACGCCCTGGTCGAGCGCGGCATCCAGCATGGCGACATCCTGATCGCCGACGCGGCCGCCTCCCCCGCGGCGGGACGGGTGGTCATCGCCATGATCCACGGCGACGTGCTGGTCTGCCAGCTCGCCTACCGGGACGGGCAGTGGTGGCTACGCCCTTCCGGCGCTGGCAAGACACCACTGCTGGTCGCCGATGAGGCGGAGATCTGGGCGGTCGTGGCCGCCCTCGTTCGCACCCAGGTCTAGCCGTGGCCCGGATCTACGGGCTGATCGACGGCAACAGCTTCTACTGCTCCTGCGAGCGGGCATTCGCGCCCGGGTTGCGAGGCCGGCCCGTGGTGGTGCTGTCCAACAACGATGGCTGCGCCATCGCGCGCACATCGGAGGCAAAGGGTCTCGGCATCAGGATGGGCGATCCCTGGCATCTTGTACGGGGCAAGCGAGAGCTGCGCGACGTGCACTGGTTCTCGTCCAATTATGCGTTGTACGTAGACCTTTCCAGGCGCGTGTTCCAGGTACTGGCCGACCGGGTGCCGCGGGTGGAGCCCTACTCGATCGACAAGATGTTCCTCGACCTGGCCGGGCTGCCGGGCAACCTGCACGACCGATGCCGGCAGCTACGCGAGGACGTACTGCGCATCGCCAAAATCCCGACGTGCCTGGGCTGGGGTCCGACCAAGACCATCGCCAAGCTGGCCAACGCCATCGCCAAGGACACCCCGGAGCTGCAGGGATTGTGCGATCTCACCGATCCTGAGGTGCGCGCCGACCACTATGCCCGCCTGCCGGTGGCTGAGGTGTGGGGTATCGGCGGTCGCACAGTCGAGAAGCTGCAGCAGGCCGGCGTCGTCACCATCGCCGACTTTCTGGTCATGGACCCCCGCATGGTGCGCGACATGCTGACCGTCGTCGGCGGTCGGGTGCAGGCAGAGCTACGTGGCGTGTCCTGCCTCCCGCTTGCCCTGGCTGCCGCCACCCGCAAGGGGATCGCCGTGACCCGGAGCTTCGGCCATCCCATCACCACCTGGACGGAGATGCGCGAGGCGGTTGCTGCCTACGCTACACGAGCTGGGGAGAAGCTGCGCGCCGAAGGCCTGCAGGCGTGCCACATGGCAGTGTTCCTGCAGACCAATCCGCACAAGCCGGGCGAGCTCTGGCACTCGGGGCAGAAGGCGGGGCGCATCGAGCCAACCACGAACACCCTGGCGCTGATCGGCGAAGCGCTGCGCATGCTCCGTCCGCTCTGGCGTGGCGGGCACCGCTACTTCAAGGCTGGCGTGGTTCTCAACGACCTAGTGCACTGACGCAAAAGGGTGATTCACCCGTATGGCTGAGCGTGGCACTCTGGGCAAATGGCCCAAAACATCTGCCTTGTCGTCGATGCTGGTGATCGCAGACGGCTGGCCTCGATTGCCGCGGACAGGAACCGTCCCCAGAAACACGTGCAGCGCGCACGGATCGTCCTGCTGTCGGCCGAAAGGCTGTCCGTGGCCGAGGTGGCCCGCCAGGCCGGAGTAAGCCGTCCTGCGGTCTGGCGGTGGCAAGCACGCTATGCCGAGGCGGGGGTGGATGCCTTGCTGCGGGACAGAACGCGTCCGCCGGGCAAGGCGCCACTCTCGACCGAGACCCTGGCCAGGATCCTTGCACTCACCTGCTCCGAGCCGCCGGGCCAGGTCACCCACTGGACCGGCCGCGCGATGGCCAGGGCTGTCGGCATCAGCCTGCGTTCGGTGCAGCGCATCTGGGATGCCCACCACCTGCAGCCACACAGGCTGCGCACCTTCAAGCGTTCCAACGACCCGGCCTTTGCCGAGAAGGTCGAGGACATCGTCGGCCTCACCATGGCCCCACCGATGCACACCGTCGTGCTGTCGATCGACGAGAAGAGCCAGATCCAGGCGCTCGACCGCACCCAGCCCGGGCTGCCGCTCAAGCCGGGCAAGTGCGGCACCATGACCCACGACTACAAGCGCAACGGCGTCACCATCCTGTTCGCCGCGCTCAACGTACAGGACGGCACGGTGCTTGGGCGCTGCATGGCCCAGCACCGCCATCAGAAGTTCGTCCGCTTCCTCAACGCCGTCGAACGCGCCGTCCCGCCCGGCAAGCTGATCCACGCCATCGCCGACAACTATGCCACGCACAAGCACCCCAAGGTCCGCGCCTGGCTGGAACGCCACCCGCGCTGGGTGTTCCACTTCACCCCGACCTCAGCGTCCTGGATCAACGCCGTCGAGGGCTTCTTCTCCACCCTGACCCGCCAACGCCTGAAGCGAGGCGTGTTCCACTCCGTCGCCCACCTCGAGCAGGCCATTGCCCGCTACATCCGCGAGCACAACGCTGGCTCCAAGCCGTTTGTCTGGACCAAACCTGCCGACACCATCCTCGGCAAACTCAGCCGTATGCCTGCACCTTCCGTTTAAGTCAGTGCACTAGGGGGTCAGGTCAAAGGCGGCAGAACCAGCGGTAGCTCAGGTTGAGATGCACCTCGGCGCACAGCTTGCGCTCGGAACGCACGCCGTTGAGGTAGCCGACCAGCAGCATGCGGATCATCAGCTCGGGATCGATCGAGGGGCGGCCGATGGCGCTGTAGTGAGGTGCCATGACCCTGCGGATGAACGCCGTGTCGAGCAGCAAGTCGACGGCACGAAGGGGATGGTCAGCTGGGACGTGGTCCTCGAGCCGAAACGTGTAGAACAGCGGCTCCGCCATCACCCGCTTGCCCATCATCGCCGCCTCCATCGCACCAGAAGGATCAGCGAATCACACCCGCCCGCGTCGCAGCAACGACGATCGAAGCCCCTTTTTCTACGGCATCGTTCAAATCAAGCGAGATCATTCACGCCTGCGCTGATACCTGGAACTGGCTGATGTCGCAGCCGCGATGCATCAAGCCCATCGGCGCGCGCGAGTGGATCGGTATCAGCTCTGCGACCTTGTTCGTCATGTTTACTCGTCACAGTCCAAGCGTTAAGACGTCTTGCGCGAAGAAGCTCACGACTTGCTTACGGTTGATTTTCCCGGCCGGGCTACGGGGAAGAACTGGAACAGGCAACAGGCGTCGCGGAACCTTGAAGTCCGCCAGCTGCGACGATGTCGTTTGCAGGATGTCCTGCATGATCTCTTCACTGTAACCCTCAGCCAGGACGACGGCCGCAACGACCTGTTGTCCCGTCACTGCGTCTTCCAGGCCCACTACGCCCACATCGCGCACCGCTGGATGACCCGCCAGGACACGTTCGACCTCGACAGGAGAGACGTTGTCTCCCGCGACCACGATGATGTCCTTGCCCCGGCCCTCGAACCAGAGGCCTCCCATGTCATCCTCCCGCATGAGATCCCCGGTGCGGAACCATCCAGCGTCGAGCCCGTCCCATTCGCCCGGCCCTTTCCAGTAACCGAGCATGACGTTGTCGCCCTTCAGCATCATCTCGCCCGCAATTCCAGGTGCGACAGGTTGGTCGTGGTCGTTCACCAATCGAACCTCAATCCCTGGCGTCGGTCGGCTGACGTTCCCGGTTTGCAGGCCATAGGTCAACGAGCCGGCCGCCTCCGTCGATGACCAGGTGCTGCGGAGCGGTAAGCCGAACACTGCCGCGAATGCCTGCTCGATGTCGGGCGGGCAGGCGTCGGCAAGCGAAATGCAGAACTGCAGGGAGCTTACGTCCCTCGCGCGCTCCCGCTGGTGCTCGGCCAGCTTGCCATGGAGCCGGGGCACGGCGGCGAGATAGGTGCAGCGCTCTGCTTCGATGCTATCGAGGATCGCGCCCGGGTCGGCGCGATCCACCACCACGAGCGTGGCGCCATGGTGCAGGCAGGCCAGCACATGGCCGATGCCCGGCATGTGCGCCAGCTCCAGCGTGTAGGCGATGACCTGGCCAGCCCGGATTTCCCGGAAGGCGAGCCTGCGGGCATAGGCGGCCAACGACGCCTGACTATGCGCCACCAGCTTCGGCTCGCCGGTCGTCCCCGAGGTGGCGAGGAGCACCGCCGCCGCATCCAGATCCACGTCGGCCTTGGGGACCGGCAACGACGACCCAAGCAGGCATGACCAAGACCGTGCCGAAGGGTTCTCGCCCGGGTCGACGACGAACCGGGCTTCGGCTGGCAACACGCTCTCGTCGACGCCGGCGATCTTGCCATGGAGCTCGTTGTGACCGACGTATAACACTGGTCGGAGCCGGCGGAACATCGCCTCCAGCTCGGCTGGCTTGTAGTGCGGATACATCGGGCAGGCGATCGCACCGAGGCGGAAACAGGCAAGATAGAGCAGGACGATCTCCGGTCCCGCCTCTAGATGCAAGACCACGCGGTCACCCGGCCGCACACCGGCCTGATGGAGCGCGGCTGCGAACTCATCGCCCTCCCTGGCAAGACGAGCCCGGCTCCAGCGGTCTTTGCCAATAATCAGGGCCGTCTTTGCATCCTTCTCGAAGAAATCGGCCAAGGACGTTGGGGGCCGATCTTGAAAAGGCGAAGCGTCGGGCATCTGCTGCTTGGCCATGAGGCGATCTCTCAGATTTTGATTGCACGGCGTATTTCAACTGAACGGGAAAGGACGACAGAAACAAGGTTTCCGATCCCGGAGCGTCCGGCAATACGCGGATGCCGGCGCAAGGGCCTATCGGACACTTACCGCTCGAACCGAGCGCTGATCGTTCGGCTTGATCGTGTAGTTCCACCCGCCGTGGCAGTCTGCCTGTTGGATAGCCGACCAGCACCGTCCATCTCGCACTTGCTTCACAAACCATAGCAGAATGAGGCTTACTGACCCGAGAGATGCATAAGCGGTTGCAGGCAGAAAGCAACTGGAAGTGAGGTTGGCGGCCACGCACAGAGCTATGCATCATACGGGGGATGCCGTTGAAAAAGGGTCTGCGGATTGGGACCGAGCTATCGCCGCGGCTGTGTTGAGGTTTCCGCACCTGCCACTTCGCGGCTGGCAGGCCTCCGCCTTTCACCCGGGCACCGCGATTGCGGCATCCTGAGATGAAGTGCGGGCTGTCAGGCTGGCCAGCCGCCTCAGGTTCTGCACCGCGGCCGCCAGATTGAACTCCTCGGCTGCGCCTTGCAGCCCGCGTAGCCGCAATCGCCGGACGCCAAGCTGCTGCTTGAGGTGGGCGAACAGCATCTCGACCTTCTGTCGTCGGTGTCGGCTGACCTTGAATGCCTTCGTCTCTGCCAGCGCCTTGGCTTCCTGCCGTGCTGGCTCGTGAATGCTGATGCTCAGGCTACGTGCCTTGCCCGTCGTGCATTGTGCCTTCAACGGACAGGCACGGCAGGCAAGCTCCCGCGCCCCATACCGCTTCATCCCGGTGCTGCGCTCCAGCCCGCGATAGGCCAGGTCGTGGCCAGCCGGGCAGCGCCACGCGTCCTCGGCTTCCTGGTAGGTGAAGCTCTCTCGCGTGAACATGCCGTCGGTCTGCGCCGTGCGGTCCAGCACCGGGATGTGCGGCGCCGTGCCGCGCGCCAGCAGCCAGCTCAGGAACGGCCCGGTGCCGTAGCTCTTGTCCGCACCCAGGCAGCCAGGACTGAACCCGAACGTCTCCTCCGCCCGCGTCAGCATCACCTTGGCGGCGACGATCTCCTGGCTCAGCCGAGCAGGCGTCGCGTCTACATCCACGATGACGCCGTGGGCTGTGTCGACCAGCAGGTTGGTCTCAAAGGCGAACACGCCGGTGCCATGCTTGATGCTCCAGGCCGCGGCGGGATCGGACGGCGAGAGGTGCTTGGGGGCGTCATGCTGCGGCTCGTCAGGCTGAGGCGGCGCAGCAGCGGCAAGCGCCTCGAGATACTCGCGCACCGGGCGTGTCTGGGCCGCGCGGTCTTCTACCCATGCCTCTGGCGTGCTGCGTCCAGGCAGGCGCTTGTGACGGCTGGCGCAGGCGTCGACCTGGCTGCCATCGGCGGCGGCCTCGTCGCCCGGCACCAGGCCGGCCTCGGCACAGCGGCGCACGACCTCCTCGAACACGGCACGGAACACACCGGCATCGCGAAAGCGGCTGTGGCGGTTCTTGGCTCGAACGTGCTGTGGTCCGGCACCGCGCCGTCCAGGCCGAGGCGGCAGAACCAGCGGTAGCCCAGGTTGAGATGCACCTCGGCGCACAGCTTGCGCTCGGAACGCACGCCGTTGAGGTAGCCGACCAGCAGCATGCGGATCATCAGCTCGGGATCGATCGAGGGGCGGCCGATGGCGCTGTAGTGGGGTGCCATGACCCTGCGGATGAACGCCGTGTCGAGCAGCATGTCGACGGCGCGAAGGGGATGGTCGGACGGGACGTGGTCCTCGAGGCGGAACGTGTAGAACAGCGGCTCCGCCATCATCCGTCTGCCCATCATCGCCGCCTCCATCGCACCAGAAGGATCAGCGAATCACACCCGCCCGCGTCGCAGCAACGACGATCGCAGACCCTTTTTCAACGGCATCGGTGGTTTTGTGCACCAGCATACGAGACTGGACGTTCTCGCCGGGCTGAGGGCGAGACCATTTGCTTGACGCGGTCAAGTTGAGCGGCTTATTGTACCGATCAGTACAATCCTGCCGCTCGGCTTAGACCAGGGGTTCACCATGTCGGATCGTCCACCGTTGCCGCCCTTCACGCTGCAGACCGCCGCCCAGAAAGCCCGTGGCGCCGAGGACGCCTGGAATAGCCGCGACCCCGAGCGTGTGTCGCTCGCCTACACCGAGGACAGCCGTTGGAGGAACCGCGCGGAGTTCATCAGCGGACGCCACGAGATCGTCGCCTTCCTGCGAAGGAAGTGGCAGCGCGAGCTGGAGTATCGACTGATCAAGGAAGTATGGGCCCACGGTGACGATCGCATCGCTGTCCGCTTCGCCTACGAATGGCACGACGACTCGGGCCATTGGTTCCGCTCCCATGGCAACGAGAACTGGGAGTTTGATGGGCACGGCCTGATGCGGCGGCGTCTTGCCAGCATCAACGACCTGCCGATCGGCGAGGCTGACCGCCGGTTCCAATGGCCGCTCGGACGCCGGCCCGACGATCACCCAAGCCTGAGCGACATCGGCTTGTAAGCTGGCCAAAGCTGCAAACGGGCGGGCGGATGCTCTCCCTGCGCTTGCCGAACTGTTTCGGGAGCATGGCTATGAGGGCGCGAGCCTGTCGCTCATCAGCAAGGCGACCGGCTTGGGCAAGGGCAGCCTCTATAACTTCTTCCCTGGCGGGAAGGAGGAGATGCTGACCGCCGTGCTTGCACAGGTCGATGCCTGGTTCGAGGCCCACGTGTTCGAGCCGTTGGCCCAGGCGGAGGCCGCGCAAGCGGCGGTGACGGCGATGTTTGATGCGGTCGATGATTACTTCCGCTCGGGACGAAGGGTGTGCCTTGTCGGTGTGCTGGCGCTTGGAGATGCATCGCGCGACCGGTTTGCCGGGCCGGTGCGGAGCTACTTCAAGCGCTGGGTCGACGCTCTCGCCCATGCCTTGGCGAGGGCCGGACATGACGAGGCTGCGGCCATGGCGCTCGCCGAAGACGTCGTTGCCGGCATACAGGGTGGGATCATCCTCGCACGCGCGCTTGATGACGCAGGCGCCTTCGGCAGGACGATGACGAAGCTAAAAGCGAGGGTGGCGTATCCGGCCAAGCGACCGCCGGTCGGACGCTGACGCCAAACCACGGTCGCTCTACTGCCAAACCCTCGAGGCTCTTGTTGGGTTCCGGGGTGGTGAGGAGCACAGTCATGCGAGCAAGCCCGCGATGAGTGCGGTAAGGAGGGCTTTGCCGCGTCGGCGTGCGTTGTGCACGAACTGGAAGAAGCCGAGGTAGTC
>JAABUS010005001.1_pt1 | contig 18111 bp, 14 predicted proteins | sample 5560161 | NCBI WGS metagenome assembly JAABUS01 (sample SAMN10711885, study PRJNA513376) | rock metagenome | isolation source: Antarctica rocks | place: Antarctica: Victoria Land, Trio Nunatak nord | collected 2016-01-04 | reverse complement strand
TTATTGAAGTGTACTTGATCAATGTAAACTGATAAAAAACAAAAAACTATGTAGTAATAAATTACCATATAATATTATCAGAAATATTTTTCAAACAGTATGCAGCGAAAACTCATCATTGAAATTAATGACATTGCCCTTTCAGGGTTTTGTAATTGTCTTGCATACTGATACCTGATACCTCATACCTCATACCTCATACCTATTCCTCCAAGCCTCTCAAAATTTCTTCAACATCTTCCTCCGTAGCACTCAGCTTAGCCTTACATATTTTTATCAGCATCGCCGCTCTCTTAACCTTTTGAGAAAGTTCATCAACAGATATTGCTTCCGACTCAATTGCTGAAACGATTTCCTGTAACTCTTCAAATGCTTCGGTATAATTCGGCTCCTCACTCATAATTCCGCTGATTTTGATAGTGAGACTACATCGCTTTGTATCACCCCATCTATAACCATTGTTTCCAGTCTGTCTCCTTCCTTAACTTCGTTATAACTCCTGATGGCTTTACCATTCAATAAGGTAATGCTGTAACCCCGCTTCAAAACATTTTCAGGACTCAGGTTATTAATAGTTCTTTCCAGGTTATTCAACTCATTAGTCTGGCTCTTAAATAAAAATTTAGATTGCTGTAATAATACATTACGCAGGTTCACCACTGTGTTATTACCGTTAGTAAGCAGGTTACTGGTTACCGAACGAAAATACCTGGTAGCATTATGGAATTTTAATTGCTCATCCTTTAAAATTTTCCTGGATATTCGTATAAGCTTTTCTTCTGCCCGATGTACAGGAACCGAATAATTATGAAATTTCTGAATGAGGAATTCTGCAAGCTTCGTAGGAGTAATAGCATTTTCAAAAGCAAGCATTTCAACAACGGTTTCATTGGTAGAATGTCCTATTCCGGTTATTACCGGCAATGGAAAAAGCGCTACTTCTTTTGACAAATAAAAATCGTTATAACACGACAATCCTATATCTCCACCACCACCACGTATGATGGCAACAACATCGAATTGCTTATGGCATTTCTTTATTTGCTGCAACTGATTAATAAGCGAATTAATTGCTTTATCTCCCTGTAACAAGGCAGGAAAAAGTTTAAAAAAGAATCTGTATCCCCATTCATTACCTTCAATCACTTTCATAAAGTCAGCAAAACCTTTACTGGTATCTACAGAAATGATAGCAATACGTTTTGGAAGTAAAGGCAGTTTAAATAATTTGTTATTGCCATAAATGCCGTCTTGTTTAAGTTTTGCTATCGATTGAGTTTTTTCCTGTTCCAGGTCTCCAAGTGAAAAGCCGGGATCAATATCAATAATACGAAGGCTAAGTCCATAAGAAGGGTCGAAAGTTATGGTTGCGCAGAACAGGATCTTTATTCCGTCCTTCAAAGGTTCTTTAACAGTTAATTGGAATGCACGATTGATTCTTATATAGTCATCCTTCCACAACACCGATCTTATTTGCGCTATCAGTTTTCCATTTTCTTTTTCAACAAGGTCAGGATAACAATGTCCTGAATGCGGGTAATAATTTAGTTTGTTCATTTCCGCTTTGATCCAAAAGGCGGTTGTATACCTGGTGGCCAGTGTTTTTCTAATGCTTTGCATTACCTGCATCAGTGTAAAAACTTTTTTATCATTGATCTCTTCCGGCATGTTTGCAAAGATACTGTATGAATTACTTAACCGGGGTCAATGTCACCGGACCTAACAACCCTGAAGGTTTGGGTTTCCATTTAGAAGCAGTAAAGATCCCATTGGCATCCCGGTTCTCCGCCAGCCGCGATGGAAAATTAATATTATAAAATTTCTTCCATTCAACACCACGTTTATCAAGATCGGCTATGCGATTGGCCATTCCATTTGTAACATTAACCTGCAACAGGTTATCCATCTTCAACTGCCCAGCCGGAATCACCACCTGGAAAACCGGACCTACTAACGTTGCCAGCTTTTTTCCATTCAATATAACTTCAGCGCTTTCCTGAACGTTGCCTAGGTTCAGCAACCACCCTGGAAAACTACCGGCAGGCTTTTTCAGAGAAATGCTATACTGCGCTGTCCCTGAAAACTTTTTCACTTCATCACCTGGCAGTTCCGTCCAGGAACCAGGTTTTAGTATAAGAGAAGTGGCAGGTAGTACAGGACCGCCATTTATAAACTTAATCTCCCAGTTACCGGTTATTTCACGCGGTTCGCCATTGGTTTGAATGTACGGAAATGGATTGGCTACGATAGCCGCTAAAGAAGTTTGAACAATACAGCTTTCACCTTCATTAAGGCTGAGGAATATTTCAATACCACCGTTAGTTGCTTTCCTGGTTTTAGCCACCCCACTCCTTTCCATCATAGGGTCATAAAGAGCGACGCCTGTTGCTTTAACTGTCAATGGTATCCAATCTTCTATTTTGTGATTGCTGTTGTTTGAAATGAAGTAAACATTTCCATTCTCATAATGACGCCGCACAAATAACAAATTATGTTTCACCATTGTCTCCTGCCGGATTTTTGCAAACACTAAAAGTTTTGCAAGATCATCTCCTCTTAAAAAAAAGCCTTTGCCTATTATAGCTTTTACAACAGCGGCATCATCAGTCTTATTAAAATTAATTTGTGCTATTAATTTCTGAAGCGCTTTCCTTCTTTTTTCCAATTTTCCATACCCCGGAACTTTCACCGGTAAGTTCTTATAAAAAATCACCGTTGCTCCTGACTGAGCCAGCTTAAACAATTTATCCATCGTTTCTACCGTAATGTATTTACAGTCTGATAGCACAATAGTTTGGTAGTTTATACCACCTGTGTACAGTTTGTTGTTCATTGCCTGTACCTGTTGCAGTTGCTTGTCTGAAATTAAATCGAAAGCAAAGCCTTCTTTTAACAGGTATTCAGCACCTGATTTAAAAAACGTATTTTCATAGCCTTCCATCCCATCAAAATGTTGCAACAGGTTCATGGAGAGAGCGTCTATTGAATCTTTCTTCGTTTTTAATATTTTATCTGCCGACTGATTCTTTAATGCTTCGGCATCAGGCGTTGTCTGGCCTTCCGTATATGCATTAATATTCCTACGGGAACGGATAGGTGCTAATGGTTCGGAAAAACGATCATCGACAGGGAAGAATAATAATACATCATTATCAGGCTTTCCTTTTTGCAGAAATGATTGAACATGCGCCACATAATTATTAACGGCAGCAAAGTCTTTCCAGAATGGGTTGGCAGGCGTAAAATGAACGGCAGCATAAAATAACCATCCGGGCCATTCAGCATGCTGTGGTGAATAACTGGTACCATGATAAAAGATATGATTAACACCACCGACAAAATATTTATCGAGCGCGCTCTTTACATCACCGAGAGAAGATTGAAAATGTTCATTGAGCCAGGTGGCAGACTCTGATGATGCCAGGGGCTTTCCCTTAACATGGGCGGCTGAAGTGGCAAATTTAAAGCGCAGGATATCGGCGCCTTCTGTTTCCGGTATATCGATAGCTGAGTAAAGGTCAAGGATATTTGACGGCGATCCATGTGACTGGTTGCGGATCATAGCGCCTTTTGCTTTCGCCCAGCTATGCCAGGGACGCGTAAATTTTTCTAACAGCAATTCAGAAACAGTTTGCCGGTAATCATATAATACACGGCTGTTGATTTCTGCAGTATCAATTTTAAATAAAACATCCAGGTGTTGCCTAAGGTCATATCCGCGCCTGTTCTTAAACTCATTAAAGAAATCAGGAGTCCAGTTGGCTTGTCCCCTGGCATCATCTACTTCATAAGAATCATTGAAAAAAGAACGGATACTACTTACATCATAGCCTTTAAACGCTCTGTCAAAATGATGCAGGTAATTGTCAAGGGCTTTTATTGAGAAATGGTCAATTGCTTCTCCTTCTCCGCCAGGTGCCGCACGTTCTACCATCTTTCCATGCCAGCCCATAAACAAAGCGTATAATGTCCAGTTACCGGGCGGAGCTGTCCAGTCCAATAAACCTGCGCTATTTGTTTTAGAAGTGAGGTTAAGTTTCTCTCCCGTGTCAGAATATGCCATCAGCAAAAAAAGCGGCAGATTCATTTCATATTTTATCTGGTCAAAAGCATATGCCTGCAGGTTTTTATTGGAAGCAACGGGGTAAGATAGGGTTTTAATATCAACAGGCTGGCCACTAACGGTTCTGATTAGTGGCTTTTGGAGATAAGATATTTTATCCTGCAAAAGTTCACCGCCTTTAAGAGTAAATGTTTTAAGATTGATATCTTTTGAGGCATCTTCAGGTGTTACCCAGGGGCCACCGAAAGGCCAGCCGGTGCCCGTGGCGAGATCGATACCCAGGTCTAAACGTTTTGCTTCTTGAAGTGTGAATTGCAGCATTTCCATCCATTGCGGAGAAAGATAATCAATGAATTTGCTTCCTTCGCCTTTAACGCCGTAGATAGGTGTTACCTCCATACCACCTAATCCCGCCTGCCGGTATTGCCGTATGGCATAAGTAAGGTCTGATTTATTTACAGCGCTTCCCTGCCACCACCAGCGTGTCCACGGTTTGCTTTGCCTGGTAATGGCAGGCCATCTTAGTGTTTGCTGACTGTAACCAGTAAACGAAGTAATTATTATTATTGCAACCAGGTATTTTTTCATCCTTCTTTTAAGTTTATATTAAGTTCTTTGCCACAAAGACACGAAGGAACATAAAGGCATTCTTTGCGCTACTTCGTGCCTTCGTGTCTTTGTGGCCTTCAAAATTTTGGTAATATCTGGCTCATCGCCTTATTCACATCAATATACTCAATTAATTCCCGCAGAGCGATCACCTTATAATTATTGTCATGCATGTATTTTAAATACTCTTCAAACAATACAGGATTGGTAGTCACCCAGGGATGTGGAATATCAGGAACTCCGTGAATGGTAATAACCAGAATCTTTCCATCTCTTGCCAGTTGAAAAGCACCCATAATTTCTGCCTTGTTACTATCAGTCATTGTAAAGCTTGGAATCAGATAAGGATGGTCCTTTTCAGGATCATAAGCACGGTTGCCGCCGGTGCGTGCGAACTGGTAACCTTTTTCTTTTAGAACTTCTATAGCTGCAGAATCTGTGGTATAACCGGGATAGGCAAAACTTACAATAGGTGATTTCATATTAAGCGCTTTACAGGTATCTTCAATATAACCAAGCTCTTCTATGAATAATTTCTTATCCATCTTTTTTACGTTCACATGATGATGGGTATGATTGGCTACTTCAAATCCCATTTTATCAAGTTGCTGCATTTGTAACCAGCTCATGTACTTTGTATTATCATTGAAGTTGGGTGGAAACTCGCAAACAAAAAAAGTGGCACCAAAGCCATACTTTTTTAATAAAGGTGCAACAGTGGTAGCATGACTTACAGGACCATCATCAAAACTTAGCACAACCAGCTTATCAGGAATTGGCTTTCGCAAGATCTGCGATTGTACATGTGTGTTAGGTAGCACAATTATTAAAAATATTAAAAGATATTTCATAGCTATTATTTTCAATCGGGCTCATTAGTTTACTTGAATATTTCTTAGGAAGTCTCAGAAAATTTCTCAAGTCCTCAATTGCAGCTTGATGCGGCGCCAGGTTTGTATCCGTAAAAGGATGGGTATAATTGAAAGGTAAGAGGTTGCTATGAAAGCTTTTTTTAACGCAGAGAGCACAGAGGGAGGAAACACAAAGAATACAAGGAGACATATTAATTTTAAGAAGTCTCTGTGCCCTCTGCGTTTACTTTCTCTGTGCTCTCTGCGTTAAAATTTCTTTGAAAGTTTGGGTAACCGAATAAACCCAAAACGCTAGCCCTTTTTCTTCAATCCTGATAAATACTCAATCAAATCTACCACCTGCTGCTGTTTCATGCCACTGACTAGACCAGCCGGCATTAAGGAATGCTCATATGCTTTCTGGGAAACAACGTCGGCTTTTTTTACTTTAGTAACAGAACCTCCTACTGATTTTATAGCTAACTCTTCTTTAGTATCGCTGGTAATATAACCCAGCAACTGGTTGCCATCTTTTAACTTGAAGACATACCCTTCATAACCATGGCTGATGCCTGCATCCGGATGCAATACCGCATCGTACAATTGTTCCTTGGGTAGTTTTGCACCAATCTCGGAAAGATCAGGACCAAAATTAATTCCGTTATTATTAACCTGGTGACAAGCCGTACAGGTACCGTTAAATGCCGCTTTACCTTCAGAAGCATTCCCGGTAAATTTTATCAGTTGCGGAATTGCCGCTAGGTTTTGATTATCTGTACCCTCTTTATGATAAAATGCCATTGCTTTAGACTTTATTTCTGACCTATTAGATCTTAATAAAAGTTTTTCTGCGGTAGTATCCAGGTCGGCAGGCAATTTCTTAGCAAGTACCAGATCCATCAATCGTTGCTGGGCTTTAAAGCCTCTGTTAAAGTTTTGGGTAGCTCTTTTTCTTACATTCAGGTCAACATTCTTATCAAGCATCACAGCTTGCAACAAGTCCTTTGTTTTATCATTTTCGTCACCTCCTAATGCAGCAACCAGCGACATGGCAGTTGCAGTATCTTTATGAATAGCAGTTTGGATACTTTTAGCGCCATTGTTCATCATAAGTAACTTTACAGCCATCGCCTTCAGCTCTCTTTTATTATTGTTAACAGCAAAATTCATTAATTCTTCATTCTGGTCTTTTATCTTGTATTTGGCAACGAGGTCGAGGAATTCCGGAGATCCTTTTACTGCATCCAGGCTGGTTTTAACAGCAGCCTGCAAAGACGGTGTCATAACCAGGTGAGAGGTATCCATCTGTGTAAGCGCATACACTGTGATCATCTTTTGTTTGGGGTGGTTGCCGGTCAACAGTGATTGCAAAACTTGTTGTTTGGAACTATCAGCATGAAAATCAAAAGCACGGAAATACCTGAGATTTTTTGATGGGTCATTTGCAGGATCTTCAATCAATTTTGCAAGCATCGGTAAGGCTGCCGATGAGCGCGAACGCCAAACAATATCTCTTCCCGAAGCGCTGTTCCATTCAACACCTTCTTTCTTGAGCCATGCACCAAAGTAAGTATCCCATTGTTTATCCGCACTAACGCCAATAGCTTCCAGGTACCACCTGTCTTTTCCATCATACTTGCCGGCAAGTTCAGCCCATAAGGCCGGAGCTTCCGGAGAGGTACTATGCCTCAATGCAATCAATGCTTCTCTCCTTATCTGCGGCGACTGGTCATTAACAACTTCTTTTACCATCGAGATAAGATCGGCCTTATTTTCACGGGCAGCCTTAAACGCTGCAGTGCGGATGTCTTCGTTTTTATCTGCCAGTGCTTTTTTAATATATTCATCACTCTTGCCGGGTATCTTGGTCAACAGCCAGAAAGCCCTTGCGCGAAAGCGTGGATCATCGCCGTGTTCAAACAAGTTCGCAAGATCTTTTTCAGCACCTGCTCCCATTGAATGCAATTTTTCCCAGGCAAGGTAACGTGTGGCAAGGTTAGGACTTTCCAATGCCTGCAGTGCACCCTTTGTATCATCGGTAGAAAAAGCCGGGACTTTATAAGTGGAGACATCTGGCGCAACGCGATATACACGGCCCCTGTCAAGGTCACGAACCTGGTGGCCGCCTACCCCTGGATCATACCAGTCGGCAATAAATAATGAACCATCCGGTGCTATACAAACGTCAGAAGGCCGGAACCAGCTATCGTCGGTTGCTTCAAGAATATTTACAATCTCGGCCTTATACCCGGCGCCATCCTTCTTAACAGGGTAAGAACGCACCACGTTATGCCCTGGTTCAGAATGTATCATTTGTCCGTGAAATCTTTTAGGTAGCATATTACCCTCATACACCAGCATCCCCGTTGGTGAGCCTGAACCGGTTTGTAATAAATTCGGCACTACACCAGGATCGTTCAAATGCCAGTGCTGGAGTGGGATAGAGTCTTCCATATTTGTTCTTCTCGACTGCCAGCCAGCTCCGGTCATCTCATCAGTATATCCATAATTTCCATATTCAAGAATATAATTGATACGCACTCCCCTGTTTCCATCATCATCATTATCGGATTGCCACATGTTACCAAATGCATCTACCGCTACTTCATAATTGTTACGGAAATTATGTGCAAGCACTTCGAAATTACTTCCATCCATATCACATCGAAAGATCATGCCCTGGCGGTAAGGCTTGCCTTTAGCCTGCACGTCAATGCCTTCAAGGTCTTTAACGATCTTACCATTTTTGTCAAGGATACTGTCACCTGCATTGCCAAAGTTAAAATATAATTTACCATCCGGGCCAAACGTAAATGCATGGATGGCATGGTCGTGCTGAATACCACTAATGCCTGTAAAAAGAATTTCTTTTTTATCAGCCTTATCATCACCGTTGGTATCGGTAAGAACAAATACATTAGGGCTGCAGGAAACAATGACCTTATTTCCCAGGACAGCAATTCCCAATGCTGCATTGATAGTGGTATCCTGGTAAAACACTTTGCTGGTATCCGCTTTACCATCACCGTTAGTATCTTCCAGTATCAGGATGCGGTCGCCTGCATCTTTTTGGGTATGCCCGGTGTTAAGGTTAAACCGGTAATTGTAGCCTTCAGTTAACCACACACGACCACGGGCATCAATATCCATGTTAGTGGGATTAGTCATCCTGGTTTCGCTGGCAAACTGCTCTACCTGCAGGCCGTCAGCCACTTTAAAAGCGCTCAAGGCATTTTCAGACAGGCGTTTTTGATCATCTGTAAGCTTGGTTCTATCTACTGAAGGTGTTTTTTTTACTGAATTGGTGCAGGCTAATAACAGTAAGAGACCAAATACAATAAATAAACGGCTATTTTTTAGGCAAGACGGTTTCAAGGTAATCGTTTTTTGTTAGTAATAAATATAGTTCAAAGTTTTAAGTTTGAGATTTTTTTTAACCACAGAGGGAAACCCAGAGGGGAAGAAGAGGATACACAGAGGAGTCCTCTGTGTATCCTCTTCTTCCCCTCTGGGTTTCCCTCTGTGGTTAAATTCTTTCTATTGTGTAATCATAATTTCAAATCCTTAATCACATTCCTAATCTTCTCATCCAGTTCTGTACTCACCTTATCATAATCTTCAGCAGACTTCAACTTCGCATTCACACTAAAATAAAATTTTATCTTAGGCTCAGTACCGGAAGGGCGTGCAGAAATTTTAGTACCGTCAGCCAAAATAAACTGCAGCACATTTGATTTAGGTAACTTTATTTCACTGCTATGGCCTGTTTGGATATTAGTAGCTTTCTTCAATTCGTAATCCAAGAGGTCTACCACTGCAACACCGTTAAGAGTGGAGGGTGGATTGTTGCGGTAACCTTCCATCATATCGGCGATTTCTTTTTGTCCGTTCATTCCTTTCTTTGTAATGGATATCAGGCTTTCTTTATAAAAACCATACTTCACATACAGATCAATCAGCTTATCAAAAAGAATTTTACCTTTATCTTTTTCATAAGCAGCCATTTCGGATAGTAGCGCGACAGCGCTTACCGCATCTTTGTCGCGAACCTTATCGCCGATCATCATACCATAACTTTCTTCTCCGCCAATCACATAATTTTCTGCTGGCTCTTTTTCCTTGATCAGCTCTGCAATCCACTTAAAGCCTGTTAATACATTGTAACAAACAATATCATTTTCACTGGCTATCTGGTCGATCATGTCAGTGGTAACAATTGTTTTGATCACCATGTCGTTTGCCTGTGCCAATTTTTTTTCTTTACGGGCTTCAATCATATAGTTGAAAGCAAGCACCGCTGTCTGATTTCCATTCATTAACACCCAGTTGCCATTTCGGTCTTTAACGCCGATGCCTACACGATCCGCATCCGGATCAGTTCCCAGTAAAATATCAGCATCAAGATCTTTAGCTTTTTGTAACCCAATACTCATTGCTTCACTTTCTTCAGGGTTAGGATATACAACCGTTGGGAAATTACCATCCGGTATTGCCTGTTCATCCACAATGGTTACATTGGTAAAACCAAAACGTTTCAGCATTTCCGGTACAAGCTTGATACCTGTTCCATGAATAGGCGTGTATACGATTTTAAGGTCGTGCTGCCGCTCAATCACTTCAGGATATACACTCAGGCTTTTCACCATTTCAAAATAGTGTTCATCCATGGCAGCACCTATTAAGGTTATATTATCTTCTCCCCCATTCCATTTTACATCTTCTACCGTAGCTATTTTTTCTACTTCTTCAATAACATTTTTATCATCTGGTGGTACCAGCTGTCCGCCATCATTCCAATAAGCTTTGTATCCATTATATTCCTTTGGATTGTGGGAAGCTGTACATACTACACCACCATTACATTCCAATTGACGAATGGCAAAAGACAATTCGGGTGTAGGGCGCAACGATTCAAACAAATAAACTTTGCAGCCGTTTGCGGCAAATACATTGGCGGTAGTTTCTGCGAAGAAGCGGCTGTTGTTGCGGCTGTCATGAGCAATGGCTACTTTTATTTCACCATCAACCTGCTGCTTCAGGTAATTGGCAAATCCCTGGGTTGCCATACCAATTGTGTATTTATTAATGCGATTGGTACCCACACCCATTATCCCGCGTAATCCTCCGGTTCCAAACTCAAGGTTCTTGTAAAAACTTTCTGTCAGTTCATCCGGGCTCTCTTTCTGTAATCGTGTAATTTCATCTCTTGTTGCCTGGTCGTAACCATCGGTCAACCACCCATTAATTTTTTCCTGAATAATTGGATCCATAAATTTCGATTTGAGGTTTGAAGTTTGAAGTTATATAATTTTATCATTTGTCCGGCTCTTAACAACAGAGAAACGTATTTTTGCCGGAAGCAAATTAATCTCCGTGTACCGTTCTTTAAAAAAATGCTTACCCATCTCTGTCCTTATCTTCCTTAATCTGTTTTCAAATGCACAGGTTATCCAGCCTGTACATGCTGATAGCGGGCATCTTTCTGGTAACATGCTATCACTCATAAGTAGCAGAGGTAATTTTTTAACTGATAAAAAAAGAATTATTATAGTATCCGCTACTAATGTAACCCTTTGGACTACCTCATTTATTGCATTGAACAAAAGCTGGTATGCCAATTACCCCAGGTCCTCTTTTCATTTTTTTAATGATAACAGAGAATGGAACCAGATGGATAAGGCCGGCCATCTATGGACGAATTATCATATCACCAGGCTCTCCTCCGAAATGTGGAAATGGACAGGACTGAATAATAAAAAATCAGTGATCCTGGGCGGAATAAGTGGTGTAGCTTACCAAAGCATTATTGAAATACAGGATGGCTTCTCGAGCGATTGGGGTTTTAGTTGGGGAGATATCGCTGCTAACATTGCCGGTGCGACTACCTTTGTTGTACAGGAATTGGGCTGGAAAGAACAACGGATACAGGTTAAATTAAGTTACCGGCCATTTAATTATTCCGGTGACCTTATCACCCGCCGGAACCAGTTGTTTGGCAAAAGCCCTAATGAAAGAATTTTAAAAGATTATAATTCCCAGACTTACTGGGCTAGTGCAAATATCAGGTCCTTCTTCCCTGGTTCATCAATACCAAAATGGTTGAATATTTCTGTTGGCTATGGTTCGGATGGAATGTTTGGCGGTACACAAAACACATGGACAGATAAGTCAGGAATTGTTTTTAACCGCACTGATATCAGGAGAGTTCGAAGGTTTTACCTTTCAGCGGATGCTGATCTTACAAAAATGAAAACGCGAAGCGGGTTATTGAAGACAGTATTTTATGTATTGAATATGATTAAGGTGCCTGCGCCTGCGTTGGAGGTTAATTCAACAGGTGGCGTGAAGTTTCATTATTTGAAGTTTTAGAATTCAGGGTCAACCTGTGAGGTCTCCAAAGACCTCACAGGTTTGAGGGGAAGCGATTTCTATTGTGGCGCAGAATAAATTGCGTTCGTATTTTGAAGAATCCTTGTGTTCAAACCTGTGAGGTTTTTAGAAACCTCACAGGTTGACCCTAACTACACCAAATAAGCTCCCAATACCTGCGTCTCATCCACCTCCACAAAAATATGTTCCTGCAGGGTACTCGCAAGCGAAATACCCACATAATCGGAAGCAACCGGAAACAACTTATGACTTCTTTCCACCAACGTTAACGTTTGAATTTTTTTAGGATGAAAAACCAGAAATGGTTTCAGCGCATATAATAAAGTTTTACCGGAATTGGTAACATCATCTATCAAAATAATAACCGCATCATCAAAATTTAATTCTTCACTTAATGAAATTTCCCGGGGATACCTTTTATTTAAAGTTATCTCAATTACTTTGATGGACCCCTTATAAATGTCCTTCAAAAACATAGCAATGATATTGGCAAGCACCACCCCGTTTTCCTGTACACCTGCAAGTATTAACTCACCTGCATCTTCCATGTTCTGTTCAACAATTTCATAAGCCATACGCTGCAGTTTTTTAGAAGCGGTTTCAGCGCTTAAAATATAATTCCGTGTTTCTGTCATAGCTTCATTTTACGGCTGAAAAATTACAACAAAAGAATGATTGAATTTGAAAACACCTAATTTAGCTCATTTAATTCCTAAGTATGCAGATCTTCTGGCAAATAGTGTTTGTAATAATGGCGGGCATTGCCATCTGGCTGTTCCTCAAAAAAGCAAAAGAAATTAGGCGGAATATTTTGTTGGGCAAAAATGAAGATTATAATGACCAACCTTCACTTCGCTGGAAAAATGTTTTATTACTCGCATTCGGACAAAAAAAAATGTTCAGAAAACCTTTGGTAGCGGTGTTGCATTTTATTATTTATGCAGGCTTCATCATTATAAATATAGAAGTGCTGGAAATATTGCTAGATGGGATATTCGGAACACACCGCATGTTTGCACCATTACTCGGCAGGGTCTACCCTTTTCTTATTAATGGTTTTGAATTGCTGGCAATAGGTGTTATTATTGTATGCATCGCATTTCTTGCCAGAAGAAATATTATTAAATTAAAACGTTTCATAAGTCATGACCTTGATGGCTGGCCACGAAGCGATGCCAATTATATTCTTATCACGGAAATCATATTAATGACATTGTTTCTTACCTTGAATGCAACAGATACTATGCTGCAGCAAAAAAATTTCGGTCATTATGGGTTGCACCCGACAGGCAACTTTTTGTTTTCATCATTCTTTCATCCGCTCTTTAGTGGTTTGAGTAACGGGTCGCTGGTTGCACTGGAAAGAACCTGCTGGTGGCTGCATATAACCGGCATTTTTGCATTTCTTAATTACCTGCCCTACTCAAAGCACCTGCACATATTGCTGGCTTTTCCCAATGCTTATTATACAAGGCTACTGTCAAAGGGGCGAATGAAAAATATGCCGGAGATACAAAATGAAGTGCTATATGCTATGCAGCCTGAACTGGCACCTACAGAGGCAGCCAGCCCTGCAAAATTTGGCGCCAAAGACATTATGGACCTTAGCTGGCGGAATATATTAGATGCCTATTCCTGTACCGAATGTGGAAGATGCAGCGCTGCCTGTCCGGCTACCCTCACTGGGAAAAAGCTTTCTCCCCGAAAGATCATGATGGACACGCGCGACCGTACAGAAGCTATATCAAAAAATATTAATAAAAATGGCTCGTTTACTGAGGACGGTAAGACCCTGCTACATGATTATATCAGCGTTGAGGAATTACGTGCCTGTACCACCTGTAATGCCTGCGTGGAAGAGTGTCCGGTAAGCATCAGTCCGCTTGAAATAATCCTAGAATTGAGGCGGTCATTGATTATGGAAGAAAGCAACGCCCCGCAGGAATGGAATGGCATGTTCAGCAATGTAGAAAATAATTTTGCTCCCTGGAAGTTTTCACCTGATGACAGAGACGCTTGGGTTAATGGTTAATGGTTAATGATTAATTATTAACGGTGAGTGTATGCGGTTAAGTTTTATTAAATTAAAAATAAAATGTTAAGGCTCATTCCGTTAATAATTAACCATTAATAATTAATCATTCATTTTGGTTGACAAATTAGTTTTCCTCGCATCTTTTGTGTTCATCACCATTCTGGTGTTATTCATAAACAACAAATCCATGGCTTCTAAAACATATACAATACTGGCTTTGGGTGACTCTTATACAATTGGCGAAGGTGTTGCCTTATATGAAAGCTTTGCTTATCAAACGATTCAACTGCTTCGTAAAGCCGGTCATAATTTTAATGCACCTGAAATCATTGCAAGAACGGGATGGACAACGGATGACCTTAAAACTGCCATTCGCAATATCCAGCTTCAAACTACTTATAATTATGTTTCAATATCGATAGGTGTGAATGATCAATACCAGGGTAAAAGTATTAATGATTATGCTGCAAACTTTGAACTGTTGCTAAAGCAATCTATTTGTTTTGCAGCAAATAATCCATCAAATGTTTTTGTATTTTCTATACCTGATTGGGGACAAACTCCTTTTGCATCCGGCAGAAACCTGCAACAGATATCCAAAGAAATTAATGAGTTTAATAAAGTAAATGAAAATTTAGCCCTGCAATACAAAGCCCATTATATTTTTATAACAGAAGAAAAAAAGGATTCTATAGACCTAAAATTCCTGGCTACTGACCAGTTACACCCATCAGGAAAAGAGTACGCTAAATGGGCAAACCGGCTTGCTGACGAAATTCAAAAGACATTAGCATGAACGGCGAATTCGCTTTAACCAGGAAGGAAACTTTTTCAGTAAGCATGGTAATCTTTATTGGTTTTTTTTATTTGTTATCCCTTGCTTCAGCATTATTTCAAACACGGAGCATACCGTTAAACCGGCTTTTTGGAGTTACCGAAATCAGATATCTTTTTCTGGGAATTTTTTACTGGAGCGGGGCAATATCCTTCTTTAAGATCAGAAAATGGGGATGGGTTATCTGCACTGCAACATTATTAAATTTTATAGTGATTGTTTCGCAATTAGTAATATCCGTTTCACAATCTTCAAAATTTAATGGCTATGCAGCAATTGTTATAAGCAGCTTTGTGCTTGTAGTTGCAGCATTTATTTTTTTCTTTAGTAAAGAAACAAGAATTAAATTTATGGTGAACAATAAAACTTACCTGTTTGTGATCGTCGTTTATGGTATGCTGTTAGCAATAACCTTTTTCTAATTGTTAATGGTTAATTGTTAACGGGAAGAGAATTCAATTTTAAATATTATTACCAATACACCTTAATCTTTTATCTTGCTAAATACATAATTAACCATTAATATTAACAACTACCCTTTAACAATTAACCATTAACAATTAACCATTATTAAGGCCGTTTGATATTAACACCATGTTGCCTCAATGTTTTATATATTGTTTCTGCGAACGGTAAAGCGTGGATTCCATCTCCATGAATACAGATGGTTTCAGCTTTTACAGTAATATCTTCTCCATCAATGGTTAGTACTGAGCCTTCTTGTAACATATGCAAAACCTGGATGATGGCTTCATTGCCGCTTTCTATCAGCGCATTGGCAGCAGCCCTTGGTGTAAGCGATCCATCTGCCTGGTAAGTTCTGTCGGCAAAAACTTCACTAGCTGTTTTTAAGCCGCGATGTTCAGCGGAGCTGATCAATTCACTTCCTGATAGTCCATACAACATAAGAGTGTTATCAAAATCAAATACTGCATTCGAAATAGCATCGGCAACGGGCCTTTCCTTTGCAGCAATATTATACAGCGCTCCATGAGGCTTAACATGATGCAATTTTGTATGGCATGCTTTTAGAAAAGCATATAAGGCGCCTAGCTGGTATAATACAATATCATAAATTTTTTCAGGAGAAAGCCGGTGATTGATACGGCCAAAATTTTCCTTGTCCTCAAAGCCGGGATGCGCGCCAATTGCAGTTTTCATGGCTATTGCAGATTCCACCAATTGATGCATCGTATGTGCATCACCGGCATGAAAACCACAGGCAAGGTTTATTGAACTTACATATTGTAACAGCGCTATATCCTTTTCTATACTGTATGGATACAGATGGCTGCTCTCTCCCATATCACAGTTAAGATCTACACTCAGCATATACCCTGTTTAAATTTTCAGCACAGCCTCTTTGCCAGATATGTATTTCGTGTTGGCGAAAAAACAATTGTTCTTCCGCTTCTGTTATACCGATGGCTTTAAACTGAATGTTATCACCAGCACGAAGTTGCGCCAGCTTCGGAAGATGGGATGATATTACATGTCCGATCCGCGGGTATCCGCCGGTTGTTTGATGGTCGGCCATCAGCACTACCAGTTTACCGTTAGGTAATAGCTGCATGGTGCCGAAACTAACAGCGCAGGACACCATCTCCTTTCTTTCATTAAGGTGTAATGAATTCCCCTTTAGCTGATAGCCCATCCTGTCAGAAGATGACCGGATAATAAAATTGCTTTGGGTTAGTGCTTCTTTAGATTCGCTGCTAAGTTCATCCCATTCATAACCCTTTATATAAGATATCTCATTAGGTTGCTCGTATACTTTCCTTATATTGGCTCTCCAGCGTAATACCTGAAAATTATTTTCTGACTTAAATAAGGAAGACACACATTTCTCACTTTGTCTGAAAAAAAGTTCATCGCCTTTTTCGAGTCTTCTTCCTTTCCAGCCGCCAACGCCTGCCTTTAAATTAGTACTATAACTGTTAAGCCAGCTATCAATCAGGAAGCCCCCTTGTACCGCCAGATAGGCACGGGCTCCTTTTTTACTGAAGGGAAACTGTAACACTGTATTTTTTCTGATAAGCACAGGCTGCCAGGATGGTAATGGTTCATCATTCAGTCCGGCGGTAAAATCAGCGCCTGTTATACATATCAAAGCATCCTGCTCAAATAAGATCTGCGGCCCTGGGTAATGAATTTCCATTACTGCTTCGTTCACGTTGTTGCCGGATAATATATTAGCCAGCATTGCAGCAAAACGATCCATTGCCCCACCTGGATTGATGCCATAACTTCCCTGGCCAGTTCTGCCGGTATCCTGGATAGTATCCAGAATACCTGGTTTTATAATTACAATAGACATTAATACATAAAAATTTAAGATCACGATTTCGACAACCGGTCTAATTCTTTTAGATTGATCTCATAAAACTGAACCCTGTCGCCAGGTTTTATGATGAGTGAATTAGCCTTTAATCTGTTGAATAACTTTATAGGTGTTCTCCCGATTATTTGCCAGCCGCCAGGAGAATCAACGGGGTAAATACCTGTTTGACTGCCTGCCAGTCCTACACTGCCCGATGGAACAACTGCTCTTGGTTTTTCCTTTCTGGGAATAATAATGCGTTCATCTATAGACGCCATGTACGGAAAGCCAGGTTGAAACCCAATCATATAAACACGATAAATTACAGAAGTATGCAGTTTAATTATTTCAGCTACCTCCAGATTCTTCTCGCTGGCAACGAATAAAATATCAAGTGCTACTTCAGGATCATAACAAACGGGTATACGTTTTACAAGTGAATCTTTGTCAACAATAGAAGATTTTTCGTAAGCTTCGCTTAATTTGTCTCTGACAAAATCAAAAACGGTTCCTTCCGGTTTGTACCTGCTTTTTATCTGAGTAGCATCATAAATAACGGATAGCGAACTGTATGCAATTATAATATCTTTCAAACCTTCGAAATGATGCTGCTGCAACCAATACTGCATTGTCATCACTTTTTTATTCAATGCTTCACGAATATAATTTCCAAAGTCTATAGTACTTGCAGAATCACCAATATGGAAAATTTTATAATCAGTCATTAATCGTGACAATTTAAATACCGGCTCTTACCTGGTTAACTGTATGTAATCATGCAAAATACATCATTTTGCAAATTACAAAACAGCAAGTAAGAGAAGGGGGAAGAAATTATTCTGTTAGATACAGGGTTGGACCTGGCGAAACTTCTCTTTGAACTTTATTAACCCTACTCACGAGTATTGTTTCTTAAGGTCTCATGTATGAGTTGGTTGAAAAAATAAAAAAGTTCCTGATAATAGTGTAAATTAATAATGCAAAATATTCATCACACTTTAAATCAGG
>JAABUS010005000.1_pt1 | contig 18111 bp, 14 predicted proteins | sample 5560161 | NCBI WGS metagenome assembly JAABUS01 (sample SAMN10711885, study PRJNA513376) | rock metagenome | isolation source: Antarctica rocks | place: Antarctica: Victoria Land, Trio Nunatak nord | collected 2016-01-04 | reverse complement strand
TGGCTGTTCATCCGGTACTCGAACCCGGTCAGACCATGGCTGTCGGCGCCGACCGAACCGATCACCTGTGCCGCCAGGGTGTCGCCCGGGTAGCTGCGGGTGGTGTCGTTCTCCGGATGGATGCCGAGCTGGTTCTGCGCGGTGAGCTCGGCAGTGATCGCGTCGTAGGTCGCAGCCGGCACCTGGCGGGCCACGTAGGCGAACCGGGTCCCCGGCCGGGTCAGCGCCGGTAGGTACGACGCGTCGGTACCGCCAAGGTGTGCCACCAGGACAGCCGCGATCTGGGCCGCCCTGGGCGTGGTCTGCGTTGGGTCGGCGGTGATGGTCACGCCGGGGGCGGAGGCGGCCAGCACGGTGCCGTTGCGATCGGTGAGACTGCCCCGCAGCGGATACAGCTTCTCCTTGGTGGTCAACCGGTTCTGCGCCGCCGCTGCGTACGCCTGCGGGTCGAGACCCTGCAGCTGCAGCAGCCTGCCACCACACAGCGACATGATCACCGCCAGACCGATCAGGACCACCCGAAGTCGACGCGGATGGTTCGCCAATGGCAGCCGCAGCGGTGTTCGGTAGCTCTTACGCTGCCGGCTTCTCGGCTTGGCTGCCGGACGGCCCTTGTTGCCGGTAGCGGCCGAGGATGCCCGGTAGCGTGATGACGGATGCGGCCTGCGCTCCATCAGCCACCACCGCCTGTGCCCGCTGGTCTGCTGGGCGCCGGTGATGGTCTGCCGGACGGCTTGCCCGAGGGGTTGGCTTTCTGCGCGGCCTGCCGTGCCTGTGCCTGTGCCTGCGCCTGTGCCTGCGCCGTCAGCCGGGCCGACTCAGCCTTGGCCGCCCGGATCTCCCCGGCGGTCTTGGCGATCCAGGACGGCAGCGAGGCGCTGACCTTGTGCGGCTTTCCGAGGATCTTTCCCTGCGGCACGGTCACGTAGGCCGGCCGCGGGTTCGGCACCATCCCCAGCTGGAGTGCCTTGTGGACCAGTGTCGCCGGAGTTCGCAGGCCGTCCACCCTGGTCTGCCACTGCGCCTGCTGGTTGGTGAGCAAGGCTGCCTGCTGGTTCAGGGTGCGCGACTCGAAGGCCTGGCTCTGCAAGGTGGTGTTGAGCACCAGCAGACCGATCATGCCGACGCCGAGGATGCCGGCCAGCAGCAGCAGGAACGGCACCCGGCGGATCCGCGGCGTCGGCGCGGCCACCGCCTTGACCGTAGGTCGTACGCGGGGATCCGGTGCCGGTGCGGTGACCGGTCCGGCTTCGAGGGCGCTCACGCTGCCTCCTTGATGCGGACTGCCGCGCGCAGCCGGGCGGACGCTGAACGCGGGTTGGTGGCTATCTCTTCGGGGTCTGGTCGTTCGGCTCCCCGGGTGAGCAGCTCGAGCTCGGGCCTCAGCTCGGGCGGGACGACCGGCAGGTTGCGGGGGGCCCGGTCGGTCGAGCCGGCACGCAGCACCTGCTTGACCAACCGGTCCTCCAGGGAGTGGTATGCCAGCACGGCCAGTCGGCCACCGACAGCCAGCGCGGCGATGGCTGCCGGCAGCGCGGCCGACAGCGAGTCGAGCTCGCCGTTGACCTCGATCCGCAGTGCCTGGAAGGTGCGCTTGGCAGGATGGCCGGACTTCATCTGACTCGCCATCGGGATCGCGGCTCGGAGCACCGCGACCAGTCGACCCGAGCTGTCGAACGGCTGCTGCGCCCGTTCGCTGGCGATTCGCCGGGCGATCCGGTCGGCGAAGCGTTCCTCGCCGTAGCTGCGCAGGATCCGGGTCAGGTCAGCCACCGAGTAGGTGTTGAGCACGTCGGCTGCGGTCAGGTCGCTGTCACCCATCCGCATGTCCAGCGGTGCATCGACGGCGTAGGCGAAGCCTCGTTCCAGCCGGTCGATCTGCAGGCTGGACAGGCCGAGGTCCATCACGATCCCCTGGACACCGTGACGGATCCCGTGCTCCTCCAGCACGTCCGGCAGCTGGTGGTAAAGCGCCTGAACCAAGGTGACCCGGTCGGCGAACGGCTTGAGCCGGTCGCCGGCGATGGCCAGCGCCTCGGGGTCCCGGTCCAGCCCGATCAGCCAGGCATCCGGACAGGCAGTGAGCAATGCGGCGGCATGGCCACCGAGGCCGAGCGTGCAGTCGACCAGGACCGGGGCATCGGGCAGCGAGGCTGGGGTGAGGAGCTCGACGATCCGGCGGAGCAGGACCGGCCGATGTGTCGGTTCTGCCATCTGATGCCCCGCTCGCTCGACCCGGCTTTGGCGAAGGGCGCGTGCCTCGAGGTTTCAGCCCGGGATCTGCAGGAAGTACTACCTGGCGCCGGGGAAGGTGTGCCAGGGAGTCAGACCCTCGGGCTGAAGCCTCGCCACACGCGAGACCTGCCGCCCATGTCAACCCCGGTTACATACCGGGGATCACCTCGTTCAAGTCCGCGAACGCGGACTCCTGCTCCGCGGAGTAGGCGTCCCACGCGGCGTTGTCCCAGAGCTCGACCCGGTTGATGGCTCCGACAACCACGCAGTCCTTGTCCAACGCTGCGTAGCTGCGTAGCTGGGGCGGAATGGTGATCCGTCCCTGCTTGTCCAGCTTCTCGTCCGACGCACCGGCGGCCAGCATGCGCTGGACGTCCCGGTTCGTCTTCAGACTGGCTGGAGCTGCCTGGATCGACTTGGTCAGCTCGACGAACGTCGACCGGGGGTAGATCGCCAGGCACCGTTCTTGTGCCCGGGTGATGACCAACCCGTCGGCCAGCTCGTCGCGAAACTTCGCCGGCAGGATCAGCCGACCTTTCTCATCGAGCTTCGGGGTGTGGGTGCCGAGAAACATCTGGCACCACCCTTCCGGCTCCACAATGGGGTCGATCTTCTCCACTTGCCGCCACTTTACTCCACAAACCCCCACGGAGCGCAAGTGCCGCCCCACTTTTCTCCCCGCGTGCCTGCGGAACTCGATCGCCGTCTGGTTTCGCGGCGGAGAGGTCCCACGTACGATGAAGTCCCCGCAACGCCGTGGCGTCCTTCGTCCCGGCGTGTCGCAGCGGTGCGACCTGGTCGGGACGGAGAAGAGGGACAGTGAGCCTGAGCTACGACGACCGGATGAGTGCGCAGGCGGACGGGCAGTCGCCCGGGACGTCGGCCCCGACGCAGACCCTGGCCGACGTGGTGCAGGTGACGGGACAGGTACGGTCAGCCATCGAGCGGGTGATCGAGGGCAAGCGAAGCGCGATCGACCTGGCGCTGGTCGTGCTGCTGGCCGAGGGTCACCTGCTGGTCGAGGACGTGCCCGGGGTCGGCAAGACCATGCTGGCCAAGGCGGTCGCCCGGTCCATCGACTGCACGGTCCGACGGATCCAGTTCACCCCGGACCTGTTGCCCTCCGACATCACCGGGGTCTCGGTCTACAACGCCGAGCGGCGCGAGTTCGAGTTCAAGCGTGGTGGCATCTTCGCCAACATCGTGGTCGGTGACGAGATCAACCGGGCCTCACCCAAGACCCAGTCGGCACTACTGGAGTCGATGGAGGAACGGCAGGTGACCGTAGACGGCACCACTTACCTGCTCGAGACACCGTTCATGGTGGTCGCGACCCAGAACCCGATCGAGATGGAAGGCACCTACCCACTGCCCGAGGCCCAGCGGGACCGGTTCATGGCCCGGATCGAGATGGGGTACCCCACCCCCAACTCCGAGCTCGACATGCTGGAGAACCACGGGATCACCGACCCGCTGGACAGCCTGCAACCGGTCACCGACGGCGCGACCGTCCGTGGACTGATCGAGGCGGTCACCAGCGTCTTCGTCTCGCCGGCGGTCCGCACCTACATCGTCCAGATCGTCAACGCCACCCGGAGCTCACGCAACCTGCGGTTGGGTGCGTCACCGCGCGCCACGTTGCAGCTGATGCGCGCAGCACGGGCCTACGCCGCGCTGGCCGGCCGCGACTACGTCAACCCCGACGACGTGTCCGCCCTCGCGGTGGCCGTGCTCGCGCACCGCGTGCTGATCTCGACCGAGGCGCAGATGGGCCGGCACACCGCGACCGACATCATCTCCACCGCCGTGCGGTCCGTCACGGTTCCCGATCGGGTGTAGCTGAATGCTCAAAGCCTGGCAGGCGCTGACCGGTCGTGGCCGGATCTTCGTGTTCATCGGGATCGGGTTGGTGATCGGCGCGATCATCGCCGGCGAGCGGGACGTGCTGAGAGTTGGCTTGCTGCTGCTCGTACTGCCGCTGGTGGCGGCTGCCCTGGTGGCCCGCGCTCGGTTGCGGCTGTCCTGCGACCGGTCCTGTGAGCCGTCTCAGGTCAACCTCGGCGATGCGATCGAGGGTCGGATCGTGCTCGGCCAGGAGGGTCTGCTGCCGGCCGGCGTGATCTTGTTGGAGGACCAGGTGCCGCATGAGCTCGGCAACCGGCCGCGGTTCGTGGTGGATCGGGCGGAGATGCACTGGGAGCGTGACATCCGCTACCCACTGAGCGGGATGGTCCGGGGCCGGTTCCACACCGGACCGTTGACGGTACGCACCACCGACCCGTTCGGACTGGTGCAGCTGGACCGCCAGTTCCACTCGCGGACCGAGGTCCTGGTCACCCCACGTGTCGTACCGCTGGGTCCGCTGCGCGGGATCGGCGGCGGTGGTTCCACCGGTGAGGCACGCCCGCACCGGATCGGCGTCGTGGGCCAGGACGACGTGCTGGTACGGGAGTACCAGCAGGGCGATGACGTACGGCGGATCCACTGGCGCTCGACCGCACGACGCGGCGAGATGATGGTGCGTCGCGAGGAGCAGGCCTGGGACCCGTGCGCGAGCATTCTGATCGACTCACGGGTGCTGGCCCATGCCGGTGAGGGCACCCGCAACTCGTTCGAGTGGGCGGTCTCGGCTGCCGCCTCGATCGGGAACAGGTTCCTGGACGAGGGCTACAGCGTCGAGATGTACGACGCGGAGGGATCGTTGCACCTGACCAAGGGCACCGCCGAGCACGTCGACGCGACCCGGCAGGCGATGCTGCACCGGCTGACCGACATCACCCAGCAGCGGGTGTCGACGCTGCACTTCGGACTCTCCGCGATGACGATCGACAGCACCGGCCAGGTGGTCGTCGCCATCACCGGCCGGTTGTCGGCAGCGGACGCGACCGCGCTGACCGGGGTCCGCCGGTTCCGCACCCAGGGCCTGGCGATGCTGCTGGACGTCGACTCGTTCGTCCACGAAGGGCTCCCGAGAACCGAGGACGACATCGCGGTGCAGATCCTGCGCGAGGACAACTGGCGGGTGATCCGGGTCCCACGTGGGCTGGACGTCGGAGCGGCCTGGACGATGATGGACCAGGCGACGGTGACGGTCTGATGCGCCGCACCGACCGGTCGATCACCGCGATCACCATCGCAGTCGTCCTGACCTCGTTCACGTTGCGCGAGCTGACGACCGACCACAGCTACCTGTTCTGGTCCCTGCTGCTCACGGTGTTGATCGGACTCGTGACAGCGGTACTGCGCCGCCGGCACCTGCCCGGGCTGGTGGTGTTCGCCGGTCAGCTGGTCGTGCTGGGCATCGGGCTGCTGGGCGTTGCCGCCGCCCTGCCACGCGTTGTCGCCACCGGTGGTTACTGGGACAACCTGTTCCGGTTGCTCCCGGCCGCCTTCGTGCACATGCGCGAGCAGGCTGCGCCGATGGAAGCCAATGTCGGGGTGACCTTCCTCCTGGTGGCCGCGGTCGGCCTGGTTGCCGTCCTGACCGACCTGATGGCGGCCACCTTGCACCGGACCGCATGGACGCTGGCTCCACTGGCGAGCCTTTACCTGGTTCCGGCGGTCGGCATCGTCGGCGACATCGGCACGATCGACTTCTTGGTGCTGGCGATCGGCTACCTGCTCATCCTCGGCGCGGAGGGCATGAACGCGACCAGCCGGTGGACCCGCGGTCTCACCCACGACTCCGCCCAGGGCATCGGCAGTGCGGAACCGGTGGTGGCGCGGGCGGCCGGGCTGATCGGGGTGCCGGCGCTGGTCCTGACCGTGGTCGTCGCCCTGCTGGTACCGATGCTGGGCATCGCCGGCTGGGGTGGCGGCTCGGGCCAGGGCAACGACGGCCCGTTGCAGCTGACCGATCCGACCGCAGATCTTCGGCGCAACCTCAACCTGCCCACCGACCGCGTGGTCATCCACTACACCTCGGAGAACCCGAACGGTGAGTACCTGCGGATGGCTTCGTTGCCGGTGTTCAACAACAACGGCTGGCTGAACTCGTCCATCTCGGTCAAGAGCGGTCGGCTGCCCTCACCACCTGGTCTCACCTCGGACACACCGAAGGCGGTGCGAACGCAGATCCAGGTGCTGCAGGGATACGACTCCGGCTACCTTCCGGTGCCCTATGCCCCGCAGAGCTTCTCCGCGGCCGGGTCGTGGGGATATGACCCCAACTCACTGGTGATCTTGTCCACCGACCGCAACAAGAACAACGCGATCGCCGGGCTGCACTACGAGGTCAGCAGCCTTGACATCGCGCCGGGTTTGCCCCAGCTGTCCAATGCGGCCGCCGGCACTCCCCAGGACATCGAGCTGACCGGCCCAGTGCCCAAGGACCTACCGCAGGACCTGATCGACCTGACCGAGAGGGTCACGAAGAACGCCAACACCCCGGCCGCCAAGGCTGCCGCCATCCAGGCCTTCCTGCGGAGCTCGCAGTTCACGTACAGCACCGAGACGTTGCCCGGCAACGGATACCAGGCGCTGGAGAACTTCCTGCTGAAAGATCACACCGGATACTGCGAGCAGTTCGCGGCGGCGATGGCGATGATGGCCCGGATCGTCGGGATCCCGTCCCGGTTCGCGGTCGGGTTCCTGCCCGGCACCAAGGTCGGGACCGAATGGCAGGTGTCGGCGCACAACCAGCACGCCTGGCCCGAGCTCTACTTCGCCGGTGAGGGCTGGGTACGGTATGAGCCGACCCCCAGCGTCGCGACGGCGCCGGGTTACACCCTGAACAACACCAACGGCACGTCGGCCGAACCGTCGGACCAGCCGTCCAGCAGTACGAGCAACCAGGTGTCGACCGGCCCGAGTCAAGTGGCGACTCCGGTCCCCAGCCAGCTGGCGGTCGTCGCCAGCGGCCCGTCCACCGGACAGCTGATCGCGCTGTCGATCGGTGCGGTCGCGATGGTCGTGGCGCTGAGCCTGCTGGTCGCACCGTCCCTGCTGCGGATCCGGTTGCGCCGCTGCCGGCTCACCCACGGGAAGTCACCGGGAGGCCGGGTCGAGGCCGCCTGGGCGGAGCTGCGGGACACCAAGGTGGATCTGCGGTCTGGGTGGCCCAGCGGGTCGCCACGGGTGATTGCGCGACAGCTCGGCACGGATCTGGATCCGGACGCTGCTTCGGGGCTGAACTCACTGGCGGTGCTGGTCGAACGGGCCAGGTATGCCCGGACCTTCGACGATCCTGCGCAGGCCGAGGGGGTGGACAAGCTGGCCAGCCAGCTCAGGACGGCTCTGTTGGCCCCCCATCGACGGGGGCGACGGCTGCGGGCGACGTTGGTGCCGCGGTCGCTGTGGCTGAACCGGCGGGCCGGCCGGTCAGGACCGAAGCGGGGATGAGGGTCTAGTGGAGCGTTAGCGAGTTCCTCTTACGTTTGAGCTTGTCGAGGACGTGATCGGGCGTCTTGGTCCAGATGAACGGGTGGCAGCGGGTGTTCCAGCCGGAGATGAAGGCACGGATCTTGATCATCAAGTCGCGGACGGATGGAAAGCTGCCACGATCCGGAGGTAGGGGTGAAGTGGAGCTGCATGCGTGGATTGGCGGCCAGCCAGGCCTTGACCTCGGGTCGCGGGTGGGTGGCGTAGTTGTCCATGATCAGGTGCAGCTCGCGGTCGGGGTAGGCCCGGGCGACGTGCTTGCAGAAGGCCAGGAACTCTTGGTGCGGTGCCGGGCCTTGCACAGTCCGGTCACCTTCCCGGTGGCGATCTCCAACGCGGCGAACAAGGTGGTGGTGCCGTGCCGGACGTAGTCGTGGGGGTGCGTTGCTCGGCATGGCCGGGCTGCAGGGGCAGCGTCTTCTGGGTCCGGTTCAACGCCTGAATCTGGCTCTTTTCGTCCACACACAACACGATCGCGTTCTCCGGCGGCGCCAGGTACAATCCGATCACATCGGTTACCTTGGCCTCCAGCTGGGATCGGTGGAGAACTTGAATGTCTCGACCTTCCACGGTTTCACCCCGTACCGTTTCCAGGCCTCGGCGATGATGACATGGCTGGTGCCCAGCCGCTTCGCCAGCACGCCGCGACGTCCAATGCGTGACACCCAGGCGTGCCGGTGGCGCGGTCAAGGTCTCCGCCACGATCCGACGCTGGTCGATCGACCGCTTCCGGCCGGGCCGCGTCTCATCGGCCAAACCGGCCAGTCCACGATCCGCGTACCGGGCCCGCCACGCGTTCACCGTCGGCCGACTCACCCCCACCAACCGGGCAATCTCCACGTTCGGCGTGCCCTCGGCAGCCAGCAACACGATCCGGGCCCGACCCGCCAACCCGGCACGCCCCGCGCTCGATCGGGTCAAACCGACCAGCTTGTCGTGGTCACCCTCACGCAGCGGAAGGGCTTTAGCAGTGACTCCAGCCAAACCCCAGTTTCTCACTCATGCGTAAAGTTATCTACCTACCCGCCACTAGAAGTCCTCATCGCGGCGACGGCGCCAGCGCTCTTCCATCTTGTCCATGAAGGACTGGCTGGACTGGTAGCCGCCGGTCTTGGCTGACGAGGGGGTGTGCTTGGCGTCCGGCGACTCGATCGGCGCGTTGCCGACGTGCTGCCAGGCATAGATTGCCGCGACGGCCGCGATGACCATCAGGACGAACCCGACGACACTGAGCCAGGCATAGGTCGCAAGCCCGGCCAGCAGCAGGGTCAAGCCGACGAAGAAGCCGATCCCGGCGAACGTCGCTCGGCGTCGATGCACCCGACGTGCAGTGGTGCCTCGGAAGCTGTTGACCAGCTTGGGATCCTCGGCAGCGAGGGCGGCCTCCATCTGCGCGAGCATCTTCTGCTCCTGTTCAGAGAGTGCCACGGGCCACCTCCACGGTGCACGCCAACCCCGGCGTGACTGATTGAATCTCAACCTTTCACCCAGTCTAAGTCGCGATGGTGCCAGGCGGAAGCCGGGCGCAAAACAACTGGATACCGATTTGGGTTCGGCCGAGGTCCTCAGCCCTCCTCCGGGTCGGTCTCCGGACGCTTCTTCCGGGTCAGTATCGCCCGTTGCACGGCGGCCGGGCCGAACTTGCGGACGGCTGCATCCATCGCCTGTTCGGCTTCCCGCCAACCGTTCTCGGGCTCGGTCAGCTCGGGTTGCCGGTAGGCCTCACCGAGATCGACCAGCGACTCGACGCGCACCCCGACCAGCCGGATCCTGGCGCGCTGGAGAGCCAGCCGGGTCCACAGGGCCACCGCCGCGGCATAGATCTCGCCAGTGACGTCGGTCGGCGAGCGCAGGGTGGCCGAGCGGGTGATGGTGGTGAAGTCGGCGAACCGGATGGTGATCACGACGGTCCGGCCCATCATCCGACCGGCCCGCAGCCGACCTGCGGTCTTGGCCGCCATCCGGAGCAGCTCACGCTTGATCATGGCTGGGTCGTCGGTGTCGCGGGCGAACGTCTCGGACGAACCCACGCTGCGCTCCGGCGCGCGTACCTCCACCTGGCGGGTGTCCCGGCCCCAGGCCAGGTCGGCCAGGTGGCTGCCCTGGTGTGGGCCGAACGCCCGTTGCAAGGTGTCGAGCGGGGTGTGCGCGAGGTCGGCGACGGTGAACAGGCCGAGTTGGTTCAGCCGGTGCGCTGTCGCCTCGCCCACCCCCCACATCCGGCTGACCGGAAGCGGGTGCAGGAACGAGATCACCTCACGGGGCGGTACCTCCCTGACGCCGTCGGGCTTGGCCTCGCGTGAGGCGAGCTTGGCGATGAACTTGGTCGGCCCGATCCCGACCGAACAGGTGATGCGCTGCTCGTCGGCCACCTTGGCCCGGAGCAGCTCGGCGATCTGCCGCGGTCGACCGAACTGCTTGAGCGCGCCGGTGATGTCCAAGAACGCCTCGTCGATCGACGCAGCCTCGACTCGCGCGGTGACGGTGTCGAAGATCGCGAACACGCCCTTCGACACGTCCGAGTAGGCCTCGAAGTCCGGCGGCAGCACGATCGCTGTCGGGGACAGCCGCCGCGCCTGGGTCATCGGCATCCCGGACCGGACGCCGTTGGCACGGGCCTCGTAGCTGGCCGACAGCACCACCCCGCGGGTGGCCCCGCCGACCATCATCGGTTTGCCGCGCAGCTCAGGGTGCTGGCGGAGCGCGACCATGGCATAGAACGCGTCCATGTCGACGTGCATGATGATGCTCACGGCTGGACCTGAGCGGTCACCTGGGACGGCGGGCACTCACGTGCAGCTGCGGCGCGATCGCCTGGAAGTCCGGCTGCGAGCTGATGTCGCGCTCCAGCGCCACCAGGTCGTCCAAGGCTCCGGTCTGGGTCTGCAGCACCGACTCGTGCACCAGCGCCGAGGCGGCGCCGAGGCCGTGCACCGCCGTCACCTCGAAGCCGGCCTGACCGACGAGGTTGATGATCATCGACCGGTCGAACCGGTGCTGGTCGGCCAGTACCGCACGCGCCGCGGCGATGTGACCGGCTGCCGCCTGGCTGAGCACGGCTGCCGGCCGCTGGGTGACGACCAGGCTGAGCAGTCCACCGGGGCGCAGGATGGTCGCCATCGCCGCCAGCGCCGCAGCCGGGTCGTCGACGAACTCCAGCACCTGGTGGCAGATGGCGACGTCGGCACCGGCCGGGCCGATCAGGTCGACGGCCTCGCTGGTGTCGCCGAGCAGTCCGCGGATCCGGTCGGCCAGCCCGGCGTCGACGGCCCGGCGGTCCAACGCGGCGAGGGCGTCCGGGCTGGGGTCGACCACCGTCACCCGGTATCCCTGGGTGCTCCCCGGTCTGATCAGCTGGGTGGCCAGTCCGCCGGTGCCGCCGCCCAGGTCGACGATGTGCGTTGGTGCCGGGCCGGCTGCCGAGCCTTCGTCGGCGGCCCGTTCGGCCTGCCAGGCGGTCAGCTGTTCGGTGATCAGCTCGACCAGCAGAGCCGTCGACACCGACCGCGACCTGGGGATCGGTCGCGGCCCGGCACTGTGCATGCCCGGTGAGCCGTCCATGGTGGCTGAGCGTAGTCGATGACGCCTCCGGATTGGCCCTGCTCATCGGCCGGAGCTCCCCTGGCTGGTGTGCCAGACCTTTCGGTCCGGCTGATGCCGCGGTTGCTCGGCGACCGGGATCCCCGGCGGGGCGATGTCGGCGTACGGCGACTGCTGGAACCCACTCGCATGCACCAGCACGCGGCGCCGGCCCAGCTCGCGGTCCCCCACCATCTCGAACCCCTCAGGCCGTACCGCCATCACGGCCCGAACCGCATCCACTGCCTGGTCCTGGTCACCGGTCAGGTCGAGGGTCTGTGTCCAGACGGTGTGCAGGGCGGTCAGATCCCAGCAGCCGGTCGCCCGCAGCGACACCCCGCGCCGCCCGGTCCGGCGCAGCTCGCCTTGCACCAGCAGCAGCCAGGACGAGAACAAGGTGGCTGCGTACGGCCCCTGGGCGTCCTCGAAGAAGGTGGCGTCGGCCGGACCGGTGCCGTCGTCGACGGTGAGGAAGACCACCCGCTTCCCGGTCCGGATCGGTGGGGTCTGGGTGGCCACCTTGACCCCACCGATCAGCACTCCAGCCCGCTGGTGGACCGACAGCAGGTCGGTGGACCAGGTGATGCCGAGGGCGGTCAGCATCGGACGGTAGTAGTCGACCACGTGCCTGCTGACATCCAGACCGAGGATGCCCAGCTCGGCCCGGGTCCGTTCGGCGTCGGACATCTCCGGCAACCCGGTGATCCGCAGGTCGTCCGGGCCCTGCTTGTCGTGGTCTTGGTCCTCGTGATCTTGGTCCTGGTCAGCTGCGGCAGCGCTGAAGTCCAGTGCCAGCTGCACTTCCTGCGGGCGTACCTGTGCCGAGGCCATCGACTGCGCCTTGGCCCGGTCGCGCGGATCGCCCTGCTCGGTGCTCGACCCGGTCGAGCGCACGGACGTACGACGCAAGCCGCGCGCCCGAGCAGCGGCGCGGGCATCGGCCTGGGCATCGCGGTGCAGGTCGGCCAGTCCGAGCAACAGGTCGCGTCGGGTGACCGTCCGGCGACGCAGCACGCTGGCCGGTGCCCCGATCCGGTAGAGGGTGTCGAAAGCACCGGCCATGATCAGCCGCTCGACCACCGGCCCGGAAACCCCGGCCCGGCGCCAGAAGTCGGTCAGCGACTGGTACGGCCGGCCGGCGACGATCCGGGCCACCTCGGTGTCGTTGATCCCCTTCACCTCGGCCAGGGAAATCCGGATCCCGTAACCTCGCCCCCGGTCCCGCCAACCCCGGCCCAGTTCATGATCATCAAGGGGTTCATGATCACCAACCAGCTCCACCCGGTAGTCGGCGGTCGACGCGTTCACGTCCAGGCCGAGCACCTCGATCCCCCACCGGCGGACCTCCTCGACCAGCAGCCGCTTGGGGTACATGCCCGGGTCGTGGGTGAGGATGCCGGCCAGGAAGTGCGCCGGCCAGTGCGCCTTGAGCCAGGCCGACTGGTAGGTCGGCAGCGCGAACGCGGCAGCATGCGCCTTGCAGAAACCGAACGAGGCAAAGGCTTCCAGGACCTCCCAGATCCTGTTGATCGTCACCGGGTCGTAACCGCGGGTCCGGGCGGTGGGAAAGAACCAGTCCCGTACCTCTTCCTTGCCGTCGCGGTCCCCCAGCGCCCGGCGGTACTCATCGGCCTCGGCCAGGCTGCACCCGCCGATCCTCGCGATGATCTGGATCACCTGCTCGTGGAACACCACCACGCCACCGGTCTCGCGCAGGTAGGGCTCGAGATCGGGATGCAGGAACTGAGGCAGCGCCCAGCCGTGCCGGGCGTTGAGGAACGGCACGATCATGTCGCTCTTCACCGGCCCGGGCCGGAACAGCGAGATGTCGATGATGATGTCGCCGAAGCAGTCGGGTCCGAACTTGCCGATCAGCTCCCGCTGCCCCGGTGACTCGATCTGGAAACAGCCGAGGGTGTCGGTGCTGCGGATCAGCTCGAAGGTGTCCGGGTCGTCGAAACCGACAGCGTCCAGATCGACCTTCTCCCCCACGGTGCGGTCGATCTCGGTCAGGGCGTGCGCCATCGACGACTGCATCCGGATGCCCAGCACATCCAGCTTGAGCAGGCCGATGTCCTCGACGTCGTCCTTGTCGAACTGGCTCATCGGGTAGCCGTCGTGGCTGGCCTGGACCGGGGTCCGGTCCAGCAAGGTGGAGTCGGACAGCAGCACCCCGCACGGGTGCAGGGCAAGGTGCCGGGGCAGGCCGTCGAGCGACTCGACCAGGTCGAAGAACAGGTCCAGCCGGCGCTCGGCCAGCCCGGCAGCACGCAGCTCCGGCAGGTCGCGCAGCGCCGACCGGGCATCGGAGGCCCGGATGTGCGGGAACGCCTTGGCCATCGCGTCGATCTCGGCCGGCGGCATGCTCAGCGCCGCGCCGACGTCCCGGACCGCGTGCCGCACCCGATAGGTGTCCAGCATGGCGACGCAGGCGACCCGGTCACCGCCGAAGGAATCCAGGATCTTGTCGTACACCTCCATCCGGCGGGCGGACTCCACGTCGATGTCGACGTCGGGCAGTGCCCGGCGCAGCGGGGACAAGAACCGCTCCATCAGCAGCCCGTGCCGCAACGGGTCCACCCCGGACACCCCGAGCAGGTAGTTGATCAAGCTGCCGGCACCGGAGCCGCGGGCGGCACACCGCACGCCGAGGTCGGCGATCAGGTCGACGATGTCGGCGACGGTGAGGAAGTACGAGCCGAACCCGAGCTGACCTACCACGTCGAGCTCGTCGTCCAGCCGGTCGATGACGGCCCGGGTCGACTGCCCGTACCGTCGGCTGATCCCTGCCTCACAACGGTTCCGAAGGATCCCCAGAGCAGAGCCCGATCCGGCCCCCTTGAGCACGGACAGCTCGGGCAGGTGGATCTCCCCCAGCCCGATGTCGGCGCGCGGGTCGAGCTGACAGCGCAGGGCCAGCTGCCGGGTCCGCCGGACCAGCCGTTCACCGCCGCCGGTGCCACGTCCGGCGAGAGTGGCCACCTCGTCGGCCACCTGCAGCATCTCCTTGCCGGACTTGAGATAGCCCTCGGCGTTGCGTCGGTCGACGTGCCGGACGTCCAGGGGAACGAGCCGGCGGGCGCAGTCGAGAACGTCGACGGTCGGCGCCTGATGCCGGTCGGCCATCCGGACCGCGTTGGTGATCACCGCCGGCACCTTGGCGTGATCGGCCAGCTTGAGCATCCGGCCGGCATGGGCGGCCGACCCTGGTCCGGTCCCGCAGACCTGCTGGTTGGTCACCCCGACGACCAGCTGCAGCTCGGGGACCAGCCCCTGCCAGGTCAGCAGGCGCTGCTCGGCCAGGTCGACCCGGTCGGCCGTCACCGCGCTCCCGAGCTCGGAGTCGGCACCCAGCAGGACGACCAGCTCACCGCCGGCGGCGTACCCGGCGATCTGCTCGGCGGTGACCACCGGCTTCCCGCGCTCTGGTGCTGAGGTGCGCGAGTCCGCGCAGGTCGACGACGGACCCAGATGAGCCGAGGACACCAGCCGGCACAACGCCGCCCAGCCGGCCCGGGAGCCGGCCAGCACCACCACCCGGGGGAGGTGCGCATCTCGTTCCACCCCGCCCCGGGTGGGGGTCCGGGACGTGGTCTTCCTTGGCCGCAGCTGCGGTCCGGTGGGCTGCACCGCCAGGTCAACTCCGAGCACCGGGGCGATGCCGGCGCGCAGGCAGGCCTTGGCGAACCGGATCGCGCCATAGAGTCCGTCCCGGTCGGTGAGCCCGAGGATGTCCATCTCGTGGTCCGCCGCCCGTTGCACCAGCTCACTGGGCGCGGAGGCGCCGTACTGCAACGAGTATCCGGAGGCGACCCGCAGGTGGACGAACGGGTCGCTCATCCGGTCTCTCCCGGTCTCGTGATCTGCCCGACCGCGTCCAGCCGGCGGCCGACCAGGTCGGCGAACGCCTGGGCGTCACGGATCAGGTCGTCGGCCTCCCGGTCGGACACGCCGGGGACATGCAAGGAGGGGCAGACACGCAGGGACGGCTGGGTGGCGGCAAAGAAGGCGGCCCACTCGGCCAGCTCGGGCAGGGCGGTTGCCACCACCGACCAGACGTTCTGCCGGGCTCGGACGGGTACCCCGTGCAACGCCAGCACCGCCGCGGCGACGCCCAGGGCGGCCCGGTGCGCGGTCAGGTACCGCTCGCCGGGGTGGCGGGTGAGCTCGGCCTCCACCAGCACCGACTGCGCCCGTTGCAGGTCGATCCGGATCGGCTCCAGGCTATTGCGGTCAGGGCCGGGCATCAGTCCATCACCGACCGCAGTCGCCACTCGCCGGTGTTGTACCGGTAGGTCAGCTCGAGCACTCCAGAGCGCCCGTGCCGCCCGTTGATCGCGGCGACCCGCCACACCTCGGTCTCGATGAGCAGGTCGGCCATCACCGCCGTCCCGGACCGGTCCGTCCCAGACAAGCTCTCACCGCGGACTGCGCGGGCATCGGGGCCGTCCCACCACGGTCCGGTCTCGAGCCAACGCGCCAGGATCTCCCGCACCACCCACAGCTGGTTGCGCCACAGCAGCTGCTCGGGGCCCTCGCAGGGTTCGGCAGACTCGTCACCGGCCCGGTCGTGGACAAGTCCGCGTCGTACCTCGATCGGCTCGTCATACCTGCGCATGCTGTCTCCCCTGGGTCATGGCGTCTTCAGCTGTGCTCGACCCAAAGGGGTGCCCCGACGTGATGAGGGGGTCGAGGTCCTCATCACGCCGAGACAGGCCCTGCTTGGTGAACTATTCGAATCCGAGCCCTTCCCCAAGTGCTCATATCGAAATCTCGTTCGAGCCAAGGTTAAGACTACACAGCCCCGCTGACAAGCCCCTCGACCCGGGTCCGGAACGGGGCGGGTACCAGGTGGGCGGTCGCGTCGATGGCAGCGATCCGGGTCGGGGTGGCACGGCCGAGCCAGGTGGTGAGGCCCCGTTCGACCCGGTAGAGGTCGCCGTGCGGCGAAAGCCACTCGCTGCTGCCCAGGGACCAGTTGGTCCGGCGCCACCCGCCGTGGTTCTTCGCCCGGTGCGCGGTCCGGGAGACCGCGTCGAGGTTGTCGGGGCGGGTCTGCGCCGGTGCGGCCGGAGCACCATCGACGGTGCGCTGGTACCCCACGGCATGGTCGAGATCACAGCTGCGGGCGGCGATGGCGCCGAACGGGAAGACGTCGCAGCTGTCCCGCACAACGACGGTCTCGCGCATCCTGGCGGTCGCTTCGTAGGCGTCGACGACCGGCCCGATGACACTGTTGTCGATCACCGGGGTCAACCGGACCCGGGTCCCGGCCAGGAGGCCGCGGGCCTGCTGAAGAGTTACTGGCCCGACCTTCTCCACCCGTACGACACCGTCGCCGTCGCGCAAGGTGTCCTCGGACAGGTGAACGTAGAGCACGGTGGACGGGATCAGCCGCTCCGGTGGCGCGGTGATGATGATCTTGGTCTGATCTGCCAGCAACCGCGCCAGCCGACCCTGCACGCTGACTGGATCCTCCTCTGGGTCGACCGGTGGCGGCGGTTCGTCCTCCGGGTCGGGAGCAGGTGGCGGATCGATGGCCGGCCAGCCGTCGGTCGACCTCGGCCGGGGCATGGCTGTGCCCAGTGGCCCCGAGCTGGTCGGGTCACCGGATCCGCCATCACCGGTCGAGCGCTCATGATCAGACGGGTCGTCGGGTGGGTCAGGAGGCGGGTCGGGAGGCGGGTCGTCGGCGCGACGCCGACGGGTCCAGACCGGCAGGCGGTCCCATACCGGATCCCAACCAGCGGGCCCATCCGGCGAGTCTTTGGTGGCAGGACTCGCCGGACTCATCGTTGCGCAGCTGTCGTCGGGGGGCGACGAAGTTGCAGGGTCGCGGTCGCGCTCACCCAAGTCGGGTTCGGCCGGGTCGGGTGCGTGGTGGCGGTTGAGCAGCATCAACGCCTGGGCGGGATTGCCCAGGACGCCGACGGCGGTGGCGCGGCGCGCGCCCGCGGGATCGGTGTCACCCTCCAGCGCAAGCAGGTCAGCGATGTGGTGGACCATCGCGTTGAACCACATCAGATCCTTGGCGGTGCCCCGGACCTCCAGGAAAGCCATGCCGTCGGTGCCGTCCATGCTCATCCGGACGTAGCGAGCGCGATCGTGTGCCAGCCGGCGTTTTTCCGCCGCGGCAGTGTCGGCGGCGACGACCAGTCCGGTCGCAAGCTCCGCCAACCGCTGAAACGTCACCTTGCCCAGCACCGGAGCAAGCTGCTCATCTACCCAGTGCGCGCATTCCAGGGTCAGCTCGGCCATCCCGGTCAGGCCGATGATCTTCTTCGCCTGCCACGACCGCATCCGCGCCTCGATCACTGCCTGCCACATCCGAGGATGCCGATGCCGCAGCACCAGCACACTGCGGATCTCGTAGTCAGCCGAGCCGATCGAGCAGCCCAGCACCGGACCCACCGCGGCGCCGGCAAACTCCGAGAACTCCGGCATCCCCTCCGGTCCGCGGCGAAACCGTTCGTTCCGTGGGTCGACCGGCTCCCACACGTCGGTCGCGGACATCCCGTACAGATCGCCCACCGCGGCGATGCTCGCCACCACCGCTGCCTCGGCTCGAACCAATGCGGCCTGACGCTGCCGAAGTGCTGCGATCGTCTCGGCGCAGGACAAACCGGCCAGACCCACCCTCGGGTCCCGTGGCTGCGGCGCATCTTCGATCATGAGCTCAGTTTAAAAGAACCCACTGACAATTCGCCCGCACAGCCAGCATCTGTGTTCGACTAACGCCTGCCACTCCACGAACATAATGCCGGCTACAGCCTAGGTGGCTATCGTCATGTGGCTCATCACAGATGAGGGTGTAGTCCCGGTCGGCGCGTCGCCGCTGGGTAGGTGTCGAGGTCTCCCGAAGATGGAGGTTCTACGCCACCCATCAGGAAGCCTCGACGTGCCTGACGCTACCTTCAG
>JAABUS010004999.1_pt1 | contig 18113 bp, 15 predicted proteins | sample 5560161 | NCBI WGS metagenome assembly JAABUS01 (sample SAMN10711885, study PRJNA513376) | rock metagenome | isolation source: Antarctica rocks | place: Antarctica: Victoria Land, Trio Nunatak nord | collected 2016-01-04 | reverse complement strand
CCTCCGCGAGCGGTAGCGATGAACTCCCGTTGGAGCAACTGGTGTTGAACGCGGATAGGGGTACCCGGGTCGATCGGGTACCCCCGTCCGCGTCCATGACGTCTGGGAGACGACTACGCGCCGGTACCGAAGGCAGCGCGAAGCGCCGTGGCAGCCTCATCGACCGCCATGACCGCCTTGTCGACGACGGCGCCAGTCCCGAAGAACTCATGCGTGACGCCTTTGTACGTCGTCACGGTCGTCTCGACACCAGCGTCAGTCAATTGCTGCGCGAAGATCTCACCCTGGTCGTGCAGCGGGTCGATCTCGGCCAGGATCACGGTGGCCGGTGGCAGCCCGGTGAGGTCGGCGATTGCCGGCGAGACGTATGGGTCGGTCGAAGCCAAGGAGGGATCTGGCAGGTAGTACGAGCCGAACCACTCCAGCATCGCGGCGTTCAACGGCATGGCGTCGGAAAACTGCTCGATCGACTGCCTCTGGTCGCCCGCCGGCGCGAAGGTCGCAACTGGATAGACCAGCACCTGATGGAGCGGGGACGACCCACCCTGATCACGGGCCAGCAGCGAGACAACCGCAGCGAGGTTACCGCCGGCGCTCTCGCCCAGTACCGCGACCCGCTCGGGATCGCCGTTGATCGTGCCGGCGTTGGCGATGATGTACTGCAGTGCGGCGTAGGAATCGTCTACCGCCGCCGGGTACGGGGCTTCGGGAGCCTGACGATAGGCGACCGAGACGACCAGGGCGCCCGACGCATTCGCGACAGCCCGGCAGGAGGCGTCGTACTTATCCAGAGTGGCGATGACGAAGCCGCCGCCGTGGAAGTAGACGACGACTGGCAGAGGGCCGTCGTCCGCCTGAAGCGGGGTATAGACCCGGGCGACGATGTCACCGGCCGGTCCCGGAATCAGGATGTGGTCGATGTCACCGACCGTCTCGATCGACGGTTCACCCCGGAGCGAGAGCACCTGCTGGGTCGCGGTCGCGGCGGACGGCAGGTTCCGCGCGATGAACGGAGAGACCGACTCGATCGGCGGCGCATCGTTCGCGGAGAGGACGTCGAGGATCTCCTGCATCTGGGGGTCGACCGCAACGCCACCACTCAGCGTCGGTGTGCCGATGCCGTCCGGCGTAGCCTCCTGCGCGGCGACGGACGGTGCCAGACGACCGGCGACGATTCCGCCGGCGGCAAGAGCACCTACGTTGGCCAGGACGGTCCGTCGGGACGAAGTACGAATCACGGGATCGGACAGGCTCATCGTGAAGCATTCCTTTGGTCATTGGATTTGAGCATCGATCGGAGGTGCCCACCTCGACCAGACCGGGAGAGCACGTCCATGGCCACCTCGCTTGGGCGCATGAGGCGTTGGCTACAGGACCCACGCCTCATCCGTAGCGGAAGGGCCGGCGACATTACCTTCCCGCCGGACGGCATTCGCGCCTTGATCACTGCTTACAGGCCGGGCCGCGAACCTGAATCCCGAGGCTCCACCCATTCCCGGAGGCATGTCCCTCTCGCCTGGCTGGTCGTCATGTTCGGGATTCGGGCTATTCTCCAGCGCTGGTGGCCGACACACCCTCGGCTGAGATCACGACCGTTCCGGGTTCACGCGATACCGGGCGACGGTCTACCAGGCACACTCCAGCCAACCTTGGCTACGTAGGTGAGAAATACGTCCGGGCTCATCTTCACAACAGCGTCATGGTTCGGTAAGGTGGGACAGCTCACTCGGGTCGCGAGCCGGTCGTGGTACGGTCGAGCGTAAGGGAAAGAGTCTGACATGCAGCGAGTGGTGATGGCAGCGGCAATGTTGGCGACGCTGGTTCTGGGACTCGTTGGCATACAACCAGTCTCGGTAGGAGCCGCAACGCCAACCTGTGACGACTTCGCTACCTATGCCGAGGCGTACGCCGCCTTCGAGGAAGCCGGTGGTCCGGAAAAGGATCCCAACGGGTTCGACCCCGACGGCGATGGGTACCCGTGCGAAGACGTGTCAGATGCGCCTGACCAGGCCCTGACGGCCGCGCCCAATGCGTGGGATCGGACTGACGCCGAGCCAACGACGACACCCACTCGCGAAGCTTCCAAGACGCCGGATGCCACCAAGACGCCGGACGCTACCAGAACACCGGCCGCCACCGAGACGCCGGACGCCACCGAGACGCCGGACGCTACCAAAACGCCGGACGCTACCGAGACACCGGCTGCCACCGAGACGCCGGCCACAACCGACGCGAACATGCCGACCGCCGGCACCGGACCTCTGTCAACGAGTTCCGTGAGCCAGACGACGCTGTTGCTGGCGTTGATGGCCGGTCTGGCGCTCATCCTCGGTGCCGCGAGTCTCGCTCGCGCTCGACGCGATTAGGACGACGGTCATCGCCCGGTACACGTCGCGAGGGTTCGTCGGCTCAGCCGATGGGCCCTTGCCAGGTTGTGACAGCCAGACGCGCTGTTCGTCGTGCGACGACTATGCTAGTGGGAGCCGGCGTTGCCGCCGACCTCTCTTGCCAATTGCCATCACGCCAGGAGCCACACCGATGTCGATTACCATCGCCGACGGCCGCACGCTCATCCATCGCCGTCGGATCACATTTGTCGATGGCCGGGTCGAGATCTTCTTCACGAACGACTCGACCGGATTCCCACGGTTCGATGACGCTGGCGTCGTCAGGCACTACTACCACCGGGACGGCCAGTGCGCCGACTTCTGCCGGGCCGAAATCAAGACATTCGTAGCCATCGCAGAGTAGCAGCTGTCGCGCTGTGGGCCGCCGACCTGAACGATCTTCCCGTTCACACGGGCATACGGTAATTCGTCACGTCACATCATGACCACTCGACCGTCTCGCCTCATCGCCTCGTCGCCGATCAGGATTCGATGCCCTCTGATGGTCGGCCAGCGGTCAATGACCGGCAAGTGATCCTGTCGTTCGCCAGGCACGGAGATACCGATGATCAGTGTGTTCACCAACAATGCGGGTCCCTACGTCCTGATCGTCGACAAGGAGGGCGATGCCTATACCACCTTCGTCAACCCGAACAACCGGTCGCCCGTCCTCGCCCTCGATGCCGCCACGGCCCTCTCGCTGCGGGAGCCGTTCGAAGCCGTGCTGAGCGACCCCTCATTGCGCGAGGCGGCCGAACGACTCATCGATCCCCGGACCAGTGGGATGTCGGCCGATCAGCCAGGGATTGGCCGGATCACGGAAATTCAGCCCTTCGGGGATCGCTACATCCTGGTCGCCGCCGATCACGCCTCCAGCCTCCATATTACGGACATCGAACTGGTCGCGTTCTTTCGTGCTGTCGAGTCTCTCGTCGTAGCCGACCAGTAAGGACTGGAGCTGTCCGCCCCAGAGATAGCACGAGGCGGCGGCTCGACCGTTCCGCGGCCCGATCGCTGTGGACCAGCCTCTCGCGGTTCCTTGTCGTCGTCGTTCGACACGAACCACGACGACAGGACCGCTCCGGCGGAATGCCGACGATTTGGGGAATGACCCCGACGATCCAGGGTTAGTGTCAGTGATACACTAAGTACTGGCCCCGTTCGCCATTCGGCGCCGCTCCTCAGGTGATCCGCTGAATCGAGTAGCAGATGTCCGTCGCCTTCCCGGCCTCTCCGACCTCTCGACGACAGGTCGACGTCATCGTCATCGGCGCCGGTGTCGCGGGACTGGCCTTCACCCTGCGGCTCCCGTCGCACCTCCGCGTTGCCCTGCTGACCAAGTCGGCTCTCGGCGAGAGCAACACCCGCTACGCGCAGGGCGGACTCGCCGCCGCAGTCGGCGCCGATGACTCACCACGACTGCACTTCGAGGACACGCTGATCGCTGGGGCCGGTCTCTGTGACGAGCAGGCGGTTCGGGCGCTGGTCGAGGGGGCACCGGCGGCGGTCCGCTGGCTGGTCGACATCGGCACCGCCTTCGACCGCGACGGTGACGGCTACGCGCTGGGCCGGGAAGGCGCCCACAGCCGGCGGCGCGTCCTGCACGCCGGCGGCGACGCGACTGGTGCCGAGATCGAGCGGGCGCTGGTTGCCCGTGTTCGGGCTGACGCCAACATCGAGATCCATGAGCACGCCTTCGCCTACGACCTCATCGTCGTGGACGGTCGATGCCGGGGAGTGGTGGCAGACCTCGGCACTGCGGCGCCGGTGGCCCTTCTGGCCTCCGTGACCGTGATCGCCGCCGGTGGCGCGGGCCAGCTCTGGGCGACGACCTCCAATCCCCCCGGTGCGACCGCCGATGGGCTGGCCATGGCCCACCGGGCCGGCGTCGCGGTCGCCGACGTCGAGTTCATGCAGTTCCACCCGACTGTCCTCGCCGTGCCGGGCACCGAACCGTTCCTCGTCTCGGAGGCGGTTCGCGGGGAGGGCGCCTGGTTGCGAGACGCTCGCGGTGAGCGCTTTATGGTCGCTATCCATCCTCGAGCCGAACTGGCCCCGCGTGACGTCGTCGCCCGGGCGATCCAGCGCCGGATCGTCGCCGACGAGAGCGACCACGTCTCCCTCGACCTGCGCCACCTCGACCCGGAAACGACTCGGCAGCGCTTCCCAACCATCGCGGCCAAGTTGACCATCCGAGGGCTCGACCTCACCCAGGATTTGATCCCGGTCGCGCCGGCCGCTCATTACTTCATGGGCGGGATCGTCGCCGGGACCAACGGCGAGACCAGCCTGCCGGGGCTGCTGGCCCTCGGCGAGGCGTCCTGCACCGGCGTCCACGGCGCCAACCGCCTGGCCAGCAACTCCCTGCTCGAAGGGCTGGTCTTCGGGCTCGAAGCGGCCGACCAGCTCGCACCGCGTGGATCGGGAAGCGGGACGATCGCGCCGCTGGGTCTCCAACCGGTCGTGGACCTACCGGGAGTCAGTGCTGAACCGGCGGCGGAAGCGGTCGCTGAGCTACGGGCCGAGCTCCAGCGGACGATGAGCCGGCACGTATCGGTCCTGCGCGATGCAAGCGGCCTTGCCGAGGCATCCCAGACGGTCGGCCGGCTCTCCGACCTGTTGGGCGAGATCGTTGTGGGAACGGCGGCACGGCGCGATATCGTGGAGCTGCGCAACCTGTTGAACACGGCAGGGCTGGTTATCGCGGCGGCCATTCGTCGGGAGGAGAGCCGGGGTGCCCACGCCCGATCCGACTATCCGGACACCGCGCCAGACTGGGACGGCGAGCACAGCCTGCTGCCCGCCGGCTTAGCCAGCAAGTGGCGCCGGGGGCCACTGTCCGCCGCCTCGCCGCATCCGGTATCATATAGTCAGTGATTGACTATGTTGCTGGCCCCTGCCGCCCGGTAGGGGGCATGCCGGACCGAAGGCGATAGGGAATGACCAGCGCGCGCGTCAGTGGCATCTTCATTTCACCAGCCTCCGGCGCAGCGATGCAGCCCCGCGAGACCGTCCAGGCTTTTGCGGGGCAGGGACTGGAAGGCGACCGGTTTCGACACACCGAGGGCTGGGCGACCGGCGATGGTCGCCAGATGACGCTGGTCGCCCGTGAGTCGCTGGATGACATTGAAGCGGAAACGGGCATCGCCATCCCGGCCGGAAAGAGCCGCCGCAACATCATCACCGATGGCGTGCTGCTCAACGAACTCGTTGGGCGCCGCTTCACGCTCGGCGAGGTCGTCTGCGAGGGCGTCGAGATCTGCCAGCCCTGCGCGAAGATGGGTGAGGTCCTCAACGAGGACAAGGCCAGGGTCGTGAAGGCGCTGGTCCATCGCTCCGGTCTTCGCGCCCGAATCGTCTCCGACGGCACCATCCACGCCGGCGACACGATCACCCTGGATCCGGCGCCCAGCGTCTGATCCAGCCGAGTCTCGTCCCGAGGGGGCAGCGGCGTTGGGAACACGACCAGCCACTGCCCGAACCCCTGCTCCTGCGGCCGGACGTCGCCACAACGAAACAGCCCGGTCGTAGAGCTGCTGGCGTCAATGCTGCCCGACGATCGGCGAACGGTCGCACGACCACGACGGCGCCGTCGCCGACGCAACCAGCGTGGCCACCAGGTCTGACCGTCGTCGCGCCGGACCGTTCCGGGGAGACTATCTCCTCCGGGATTCCCGGCGTCATCGACCGTTCGTCCGGCAAGTCGGGCGAATTTCGACTACAAGAGATCGTCGACCGTTCAGTGCCGCGCCGCCCAGGGATCAGTCCGGACGGCGATCGCGTCGCCTTCACGGTTCGTCCCGCGAGTCACTGGGGCCAGCATCGGCGCCAGGCCATCTGGCTGGCGTGGACAGGTCGATCGGCTCGCCCCTCTACCGCTCACTGATGCGCTGACGACAAGGACCTAACGGACGCGTCGCGCGGGGATGAAGCCCTTTGCGGGCACCACCTCCGCCTGCCACCCGGCCATCCCCGCTAAAGCCGGTTTCACCGGAACGGCCCGGCCCTGAGACCGCCTCCTGCTCCCTTCTCTGGGCACTGGTAAGCCGAAGCCGCTCCAGCGGCTGAGCGATCCGGTGAGCCGGCGGGTGCCCTCTGGGCGCGGCTGGGGATGGGGCTTGCTCCGCAACCAGGCCGTTCCCTTGCAACCCGCTCTACGCACCTCGGGAATCACCGGTCAGGTCAGCAGACGCGACACCGTTTCGACGTACACCTTCGCCTGCGTGACGAGATCGTCGATGAAGACGCACTCGTTCGCGCCGTGCGCCCGCTCGCCGCCGGGTCCGAAGCCGACGGTATCGATCCCAGCCCGCCGGTAGAATCGGCCGTCGGTCGCGCCGGCGTTGGCCACGAAGTACGACGGCTCGACACCCGTCACGGTCTTCGCCGCGGCCCTGAGCGCCTGGACGAGCGGCGAGTTCTCGTCGGTGATGTTGGCGGCGATCCAGTCACCGTGCGGGTCGACCTTCATCTCGTAGCGGAAGTCGGGGTCCTCCGCCGCGATGGCATCGAGCGTCGCAACGATCTCGGCGACCGCGCTCTCCTTGTCCTCGCCCGGAATCAGCCGTCGGTCGACCGTTATCGTCGCCTCGCCCGGGACGACGTTGTGGGCGACCCCGCCCGTGATCGTGTTGATGCTGATGACTGGCTTGCCGATCGACGGGTGGAACTTGTCGATCTCCCGCTCCAGCGCGAGCACCGCTTTGGACGCCTTCGCGATCGCATTGATCCCGTTGGTCCGGGCGGCGGCGGTATGACTGGCCCGGCCGATGAACGTGATCTCGATCCCGAGGATGCCGCGCTCGGCGTTGCGTATCTTGAGGTCGCTCTTCTCCCCGATCAGACAGTAGTCGGGCCGTGGCAGGCGCCCGGCCGCGATCTCCTCCAGCACGAAGATGGAGCCATCGCTGGCGCTCGTCTCCTCATCGCTGACAACGTGGGCCTGGAGGCAGCCCCGGATCGGGACATCGCGGAACAGCGACATCACGTAGAGCATCACGCCGACGCTGCTCTTCATGTCGCTGGCGCCACGACCGAACAGCCGCCGGCCATCCTCGCTGACGGTCGGCTCGAATGGCCCGTTGACCCAGGCCGCGGGATCGGAGACCGGGACCGTGTCGAGGTGGCCGTTCATGACCAGCGTCGGGCCGCTGGTTGGGTCGCCGACCGAGACGATCACGTTGGGCCGGGCGGGATCGCGGCTGACAACCTGGTATGACAGGCCCCGCTCATCGCACCAGGCGGTGACCGATGCCATCACCGCCGCCTCCTCGCCACTCGGCGACGGGACTGCGATCAGGCGACTGGCGATGGCGACGATCTCGTCTCGCTGGACAGGTCGGATTGAACTGGTGACCGGGCTCTGGCTCAACGTGACGTCCCCCCTGATCGATGATCGCACGCCGCACCAGACCTCGACGACGGCAGCGCGACGCCTGGTCTGGTCATCTCGTGCTCACTTTGGAGCGTCCGGAATCGGACGGGCGACTGGATGTGACTAGAGCCGCTCGAATCGCGAGACGTTGGCGACGAAGACGACGGCGCCCCCAACCTCGACCTCGAAGTTCTCGGGCATGTAGAGCAGCCCCGGCTCCAGTGCCGGAGAGTAGGGCACGGCGATCTGCGTCCGTCGCCGGCAGATCCGTCGCAGGATCCCCATCACGGCCGGCACGATGTGGTCCTCGACGCCGATCATCAGGCTGGTATTGCCAGTTCGCAGAAACGAGCCCGTCGTGCTCACCTTGGTGAACCGGTGTCCGGCAGCCACCAGTGCCTGCGTCAGCGTGTCGGTATCCTCGTCCTGAACGATCGCGATGATCATCTTCACCGGCACCCTCCTCGCCACCGTCCGGCCCTCGAATCGGCAGTCTAGCGACAAGGCGGTCTGCCGTCCAATGACCGCCACCCCGCGCGCTGCCGATCCGACGGCCAGGAGTTGGACCGACGGGAAGACTACGGATCGGTCGCAGCCATCGGATTGGCGTCCGATCCGTCCGGGCCGGTTGGCTGGAACCGGACGATAAACGTCGCGCCAGCCCCCTCATCGCTCAGCACGGAGATCGTCCCACCGTGGGCCACGACGATCTCGCGCGAGATGCTGAGGCCCAGCCCAAGCCCGGACTGGAGTTCCCCCTCCTCGACATCCCCCCGGTAGAACGGCTCGAATACATGGGCCTGCGCACTCATCGCTATCCCCTTGCCCCGGTCACTGATCCGGACCTCGGCCGCCCCGGTCCGCTCACCGACCCAGACCTCGATCATCGTTCCAGCCGGGCCATGTGTGATCGCGTTGCCGATCAGGTTGTCGAACACCTCGCGGATGCGCCGGTGGTCACCAACGATGCGTGGATCGCTGGCGACTTCCAGCCGGAGGCAGTCCGAGTCGTCCATGGAAAGCCTTGCTCCTTCGACTGCCTCGGCGACCACGCCAGCCAGGCCGATTGCTTCCATGTCGAACCGCATGTTGCCCTGGCCCAGACCGGAGAGCGTTACCAGGTCATCGACGAGACGGCCAAGGCGCCGGCTCTGCTCGGAGATGACCTCCACGATCTGAAGATGTGAGGAACCGGTTCGCGCGTTCGGTACGCCGCGGTGCGGATCGGCGCCAGTCCGCACCGAATCCTCCATATCGGTCGGCCTGACCCTGGTGCTGGCCGCGGTATCCCGGGCGTCCCGGGACAGACGGCGGGTGAGGAGCTGCGAATAGCCCGAGATCGAGGTGATCGGCGTCCGCAACTCATGGCTCACGACCGTCAGAAAGTCCTGCCGGGCCCGTGTGCTGGCCCGCTCACTGGCGATGACCTCGGCGTTGCGAATGGCCAACGCGGCCTGGTTGCCGATCTGGCTTAGCAGGTCGATCAGGGATCTGTCGAAGGCGTCGGACCGATGAGCCTTGAGCGCGATCGCGCCGATCAGATCTCCACCAACCTGAAGAGGGATTCCAACCGCACTGTGGAACTGCCGGACGCCCGAGCGCTCGGCCGGCAGGGTCGTCCCATCGGGTCGGACCAGGGCAAACGTCTCGATGTCAGCTCCGACAACCGGGCGACGGGTCGCAAGCACTTGACTAACGATGCCATCACCGGGGATCGGGTCGCGGTCGCCGTCCACCCGCATGGCACCGACGGCCACCGGTGGCCCAACGGCCGGTTCGGGCATCGCCTCGAACCGCTCCGGCTGCCGAATCCCCGCGTAGTCGTAATAGGCGATCCGGACGCGAGTCCGCGCCGGGTCGACCAGCGCGATGACGATGGCGTCGAGCCGAGTCAGCCGGCGAAACTGGGTGGCCAGCTCGACACAGAGCCGATCCGGATCGATCGTCGCGCTAAGCACCTGTCCAACGTCATTGAGGGTCCGGAGCTCACTCATGGCGTGGGCCAGCTCGCCGTTTCGTTCCCGCAGCAGCGAGTTGAGTTCCAGAAGGCGGCTGATCCCGACCAGCACGACGAAGGCGAGGATGCAGGCGACCCAGTAGTCGAGCCGCAGCCCGACCGCGTCGATGATCAGGGCAAGCAGCGCCGCCAGCAGGAGCGCAGCGCCCTCCCAGGCCAGGGCCCGGGTCAGCGGCGACCGGCCCATACGCGTCAGCTGGCCAGACGACCGCACATCCCAGACAGGTGCCTCGCCCCAGTACAGCACGCCGAGGGCGACGACCTGGATACCGAAGTAGGTCAGCAGGAAGGGAACGAAGCCGATGAGATTGGCATCCCCAGCCTGGGTCATCGAGGCGTCCGTTACGAGGCCGGCGAAGATCCCGCCCGCCAGCATCCCGATTACGGAGCTGGCCGTCCGGAAGACGTGGGCAACCCTGCGCCGGGATCCGGACGAATACCAGTCGAGCAGGGCGACGACGAAGCTACCGGCCACAACGAGCAGAGCCGCTTCGACCGCGCCGAAGGCCAGAAAGACCACAAGAGCAAAGGCGAGCGCTGTCGCCCGGACCCAGTCCTCCTGAAGTGGTCGACGACGCGAGAGGGGAGCACGGGACGCGAGCGCGAACGCGACCAGGAACGGGACGAGATCCCACCCGATTTGGAGCGACGATCGCGACGCAACGACCGCACCGACAAGCAGTGCCACGGCCATGACGGAGAGAAGTCCCGCCCAGATCCCGGGCCAGTCGCGTATCGACGGGCCTCTCTCACGCCTGCGGGATCCAGTCGATTCGCTGGCTCTGCGATCCACGTTTCCCGCCGCTCGACGCCTCGCTGGCTGAACCCTCACCGGTCGCCGCGGTGCTCGGCACCACGCCGAACGATTCGCAAGGGCGCTGCCGCGCATCGACGACAGAGATTGACCTATTTGACGGCCGATCCCGTAGCATCCGCAACCGCTTGCCGCACGACACTCCGGAGTGGTCCGTGCAGGCCGGGACCGGCGGCGACGACCTCGATCCCGTAGAGGTCGAACGGTCCGCCGGCGTAGTCCGAGACGGTCCCGCCCGCCTCCTCGACGATCAGCGCCCCCGCCGCCATGTCCCATGGCTTCAGGTTGCACTCGTAGAAGCCGTCTAGTCGACCACAGGCCACCCAGCTCAGATTCAGCGCCGCCGCCCCATCGCGCCGCACACCCTGACACGCATCCATCAGCGCGTTCCAGACCGCGAGCGCCTCGGCCCGCGTGTTCGGGTCGTAGGGAAAGCCCGTCGCAAGCAGGCTCCGGAGCAGTTCGTCTTCCGTCGTGGCGTGGATTGGCGCACCATTGAGCGTCGCGCCCCCGCCTCGCTCGGCGACGAACAGCTCGTCGCGCATTGGGTCGTAGACGACCCCGAGGACCGCCTGTCCACGCTGCTCCAGAGCGATCGAGACCGCGAAGTGGGGGTAGGCGTGGGCGTAGTTGGTCGTGCCGTCCAGTGGGTCGACCACCCAGCCGAAGTCCGCCCGTTCGGCCCCGCGTGTGCCCTCCTCCCCGAGGAAGCCGTGGTCCGGAAAGGAGCCGCGGATCCGGCTCGAGATCAACTCCTCTGAGGCTCGATCGGCATCGGTGACCAGATCGATCAGCCCCTTGTAGACCACCTCCCGGGTCTGGCCGAGGCGCCCACGGAGGACAGCGCCGGCGTCGAGGGCCGCCCGGATCGCGATCTCGCGCGCGCCGTCGGGGAGTACGAGGGTCGTCATGGTCCATCCTTCGTCTTGTGAGTGGGTTACACGGGAAGTGCCTGGAGGCTGAGACGACCCCATCCCCAGCCGCGCCCAGAGGGCACCCGCCGGCTTACCGGATCGCTCAGCCGCTGAAGCGGCGTCGGCTCACCGGTGCCCAGGGAAGGGAGCAGCAGGCGGTCTCTGGGCCAGGCAGTTCCTGTGATACCTGCTTATGTGTGCGTCCGGTCCGCCAGCGACATCGTCGCACGGGCCGGCCTGGCGGGTCAGGTCCGGACCTCAAGCGACGGGATCGGCATCAGCTCCTCAAGCGGCCAGCGGGGCCGGACATCGTCGGACCACTCGCTGGTCGCCTCGTCGCGCCGCCAGAAGGCCGCGGCGCCGATCATGGCCGCGTTGTCGGTGCACATCCAGAGCGGCGGGTAGCGCACCTCCGGCGCGTTGCCACCGCGCCATGTCCGGTCGACCTCTTCGGTGAGCCGCTCGCGCAGCGCCGCGTTGGCCGCTACTCCACCCGCCAGGACCAGCGACCGGGCGCCGGTCTCCCGGGCGGCGGCGACCGCCTTGGTCGCGAGGACCTCGACGACGGCGGCCTGATAGCCAGCGGCGAGGTCAGCGACTGGCAGATCGTCGCGCATTGCCCTCGGCCGGTGAGCCGGGAACGGCGCGTCGTCCGGTACCCGCGGTTCGACGGGTAACTGGAACGGCTCTATCAACCGGAGCAGCGCGGTCTTGAGCCCGGAGAAGCTGAGGTCGTGCGTCCCCGGCAGCCAGGCGCGGGGCAGGTCGAAGCGCAGCGGGTCACCGCCCACCGCCGCCCGCTGGATCATCGGCCCACCCGGGTAGCCGAGTCCGAGGAGCCGGGCTCCCTTGTCGAAGGCCTCGCCGGCCGCGTCGTCACGGGTTCGCCCGAGGTGCCGATAGCGACCCGGTTCCTCGACGAGGATGATCTCCGAGTGACCGCCGGAGACCAGCAGGCAGATCGCCGGGAGCCCTGGCGGCTGGAACCCGGCTTCCTCCCCGAATCCATGGCTGGATGGGACGATAGCTGGCACGAGCCAGTTGGCGGCGATATGGCCCTCGAGGTGGTTGACGCCGATCAGCGGGCGCCCGGTGCTGAACGCGAGGCCCTTGGCGGCGTTGACCCCGACCAGCAACGCTCCGGCCAGACCCGGCCCGGTCGTCACGGCGATGGCGTCGGCATCCGCTGCCGTCAGCCCAGCCTCCGCCAGTGCCGTCCGCACGACGGGCATGATCGCGGTGACATGGCCGCGCGCCGCCAGCTCGGGGACGACGCCGCCGTACTGCTGATGCAGCGCGATCTGCGAGGCGACGACGCTGGAGCGGATCCAGCGCCCGTCCTCGACGACGGCGGCGGACGTCTCGTCACACGATGTCTCGATGGCCAGGATCCGCATGAATGCTCCGAATTTGGGCTGGCTTGTGCTGGTGAAGATGTGGAAACGCGTAGGGTGGAGTATCAGGCATCCGCTCGTGTTCGTTCACCGAAGCGCACGCCCGACGAGCCACTCTCGCCGGCCTCACCCGGAACGGGACCCTACTCGACCGTCACGTCCCGGCTGGCGGTGGACGTCGCCTCGGCGGGCTCCGCCTGTGGGTAGCGTCCGAGGATCGCGGTCCGGTTGCGGGCGATCAGATCGAGCGTTCCCGCGTCATCGAGATTCGGCGACCACATGATGTAGGCGTCCTCGTTATTGTCACTGTAGTACCGCTTGCGCGTGCCCTGGACGGCGAAACCATATTTTCGGTAGAGCGACTGGGCCGACTCATTCGAGACCCGGACCTCGAGCGTCAGCCATGAGGCCTTCCGGGCCAGGGCCCGGTCGATCAGTGAGACGAAGAGCAGCTCGCCCAGACCATGTCCCCGATGCGCCGGGTCGATCCCGATCGTCGTAACGTGAGCCTCCTCGAACATATGCCACATCCCGCCGAACCCGATGATGCGCCCGTCGCCCTCGAAGTGCCGGACCAGTTGGCGCAGCGGTCCGAGCCCGAGCCCGCGCCGGGCGGACTCCACCGCCGGCGAGTGCGTGCTGACGAACGTGTCCCCACGGTACTCGCGAAGAACGAGATAGACATTGTGCTGCTGGTCGGCCAGCTCCCGGCGATAAGCGGAGGCGGGCCACGGGTTGGCGAAGCACCGGCGCTCGACGCGACTGACCTCCGTGACGTCGTCTTCGGTCATGGGTTCGATGCGGTACACGGACTCACTGCCTTTGCCAACTTGGGCGGGCCACTCCTGGTCACGATCGACGGACTGGCGCGACAACCGACGTTTCCGCTTGCTCCGACGTCGATTCGCTCGTCCGACAGGGACAGTATCGACCGGGACCACCACGGATTCACAGGAACATGGCGGGCGGTCGCCTTCTCAGGATCCAGGCGCGGCCGGCCGGGTGGCGCTATGGAGGTAGATCGCATCAAGGGCGTCCGGATCGTCCAACTCGTGGCGCGCTCGACGACGGAGCCCAATGGCCGCAACGCTCCCAGGGCGGCGCCCCCGGACTGGTGCCGGCGGCACCCAGAGATCGAGGTTCGGCAGCAATGGGGCCATCGCCGCGAGTTCCTCGTCGCCAAGCTCCCCAACCAGCGTGACCGGCCCGTCGAGTCCAGCGAGGCGCCGCCCGAGGTCGTCGATGGAACCATTGTGCGGCGCACCGACCTCGGCGGGAATGCCCGGCTCATCGGGACCGTCGGATGGACGGTAGACCGCCGAAACCACGCGCCCCCGCCCGGCCGCGACGACACCGACCGTCAGCCGCCCACGAACGAGGAAGGGAAGCACCGTCGCGGCCAGCGTCTCGACGCCGAACAGTGGCAATCCGGAACCCAACGCCAGACCCTTGGCTGTTCCGAGGCCCGCCCTCAGGCCGTTGAAGGTACCTGGACCGATCGCGACCGCGATCGCGTCGAGGTCGCCGATCCCAAGACCGAGCCGGCTGAGCAGTGCCTCGATCGCCGGCAGCAGCAGCGTCGACTGCTGGCGACCGGCTGGCCAGCTCAGCTCGGCGCTGGCGCGGCCGTCCGACAGCGCGACGCCGAGCTGCTCGCTGGACGTGTCGATCCCGAGGATCCAGCCGCGCGGGGACTCGACAGCGACGTTAACATTGTGCATCATGGGCTCCAGGGGACACCATCCCGGTTGCCGGTCATCGCTGATCGGTTCACGGTCGGAGCCGACTCGACGTGCCAGTCATGACCAGGATTTCGACCCACAGCCGGACCGGCATTTTAACCCGTGCTTTACACCGGCCCCGGTTGGATGCGTCATGCTCCCTCCGCACCTTTTCCAGTCGGCAGCTGCCCCAGGCTCTCCAGGGAGTGACATGCTTCACGAGACTGACCTGTCTGTGCCCCGGTCAGCGACCATGGCTACGGCGGCAACCGTTCGGCAGTCGCCGTGGCGCCGGATACTCCGCGGCGAGGAGACGCTGTTCCTGCTCTTCATCCTGCCAAATCTCCTGCTGTTCAGCGTCTTCACCTATTGGCCCCTGATCTATAACGTCTACCTGAGCCTGACCTCCTGGAACTTCCTCTCGCCGACCAAGCCATTCGTCGGGCTGGACAACTTTCGCTATCTGTTCGGCAGCGCGGACTTCTGGGGCGTCATGCGCTCCACGGCGATCTACACGGTCGGCGCGGTCGGCGGGTCCGTTACGCTGGGCCTGCTTGCCGCGCTGCTGCTCAACCAGAAGCTCCGGTTCCGGACCGGCGTCCGGGCGATGATCTTCGCCCCGACGCTCCTGTCCGGCGTCGCGATCAGTATCGTCTGGTTCTACATCTTCGACCCACGCGTGGGTCTGCTCCGGGAGATGCTGTCCTGGATTGGCGTCAGCTCGCCGCCGTGGCTCCGCGATCCGGACTGGGCGATGGTCTCGGTCATCATCGTCTACGTCTGGAAGAACCTCGGCTTCGCGGCGGTGATCTACCTCGCCGGACTGCAGGGCATTCCAAAGGACCTCTACGAGGCGGCCAAGGTCGATGGGGCCAACGCCCTCCAGCGCTTCCGTGACGTGACCTGGCCCCAACTCAGCTCGATCCACTTCTTCGTGATGGTGACCTCGATCCTGGGGACGCTCCAGTCCTTCGACATCATTCGGACGCTGACCGAAGGTGGCCCGGTCAACGCGACGACCAACCTGATCTACTACACCTATGAACAGTCATTCATCAACAACAACGCCGGCCGGGGCGCCTCGTCGGCCCTGATCCTGTTCGTCGTGATGCTCGTCGTCACGATCGTCCAGTACCGGATCTCCGAGCGAAGGACGAACTATGCCTGATCGCCGCCCGGTCGCCGCCCTCCGCCGCCACACCCGCTCCTACGCCGACCGCTCGCGCCGGCTCGGCGTCGTCGCCCAGGCACCCGCTCCTCGATCGCTCGATGACCTAGACTACCCGCACCCGAGCCTGCTGTCCCGCATCCCGTTTGGCAAGGTCGCCGGTTATGTCCTGATGATCCTGCTCGCGGCGGTCATGGCGATCCCGCTCTACTGGATGGTCTCCGGCGCGTTCAAGGAGTACGCCGAGATCCGGGCGATCCCACCGGTCTGGGTCCCCGACGCGTGGCGCAACATCTTCAGCCCCAACGCACTCGGCTTCGGCAACTTCACCGAGGCCTGGAACGCCGCGCCGTTCGGCCGGTTCTACCTCAACACGCTGATCATCACCGCCTGCGGCACGGCCGGCGAGTTGATCAATGGCTGTCTCTGCGCCTACGCCTTCGCCTTCCTCCGCTTCCCGAAGAAGAACCTGATCTTCCTGTTGCTGCTCGTCGCGCTGATGATCCCGGGCGAGGTCACGACGCTACCGAACTACGTCTTCATCGGCAGCACCCTGCGCTCGATCTCCAGCACATTGCTCGGCGTCGAGATCAGCGGGATCAACACCTACTGGGGCATCTTCCTGCCGGCCGTCTCGACCGCCTACGGCACCTTCCTCCTCCGCCAGGCGTTCCTCTCCCTGCCCCGCGAGGTCCTGGAAGCGGCCCGGCTGGAAGGCGCCGGCCACCTCCGGCTGCTCTGGGACATGGTGATTCCAATGAGCAAACCCATCCTGGTCACCTACGGTCTGATCTCGGCCGTCGGACACTGGAACGCCTACCTCTGGCCGCTGGTCGTGACGCGGACGATCGAGATGCGCCCCCTGACCGTTGGCATCTCCTATCTATTCGACACGGAGGGCAACACCAACTACGGCGTCGTCATGGCCGCGACGTGCTTCGTCGTGTTGCCGCTGATCCTGGTCTTCCTCTGGGCCCAGCGGTTCATCATCGACGGGATCGCGGCCGGTGCCACCAAGGGATGACCATGCGCCCGGGCCGCGCGACGTCGCCGGGTGGGCAGGACGAGCGATTCCCGGTGCGACCCTGGTCCAGCACCCAACGCGTCCGTTGCCGCTGGCCGCGCCGGAGCAGTCAGCCGAAAGGAATTGCGAACCGACCGCCGAAACGTTCACGCAGACTTTCGACACCGTTAACCGCGTCCTAACACAGGCTGGCGCTCGCTCGGTCATGATCAGAGCGTTCTCCGAGACAATCGTTCAGCCGTTCGTTCTGGTTATCCACATGGAGGAGTCTCCGCATGTCCCTCTCACGTCGAACGATCATCAAGGGTGCCGTCGGCACCGCGGCGGCGGGCGCCCTCGCCGTCAGCAGCAAACACAGCAAGGTGTTCGCCGCCCCGAACGTCATCCGTCAGGCCGGCTCAAACGCGACCGTCAACTTCTGGTACGGCTACACGGGTGGGCTTGGCGAGCAGGTCCAGCTCCTGATCGATCAGTTCAATGAGCAGAACACGGGTGTCAAGGTCGTCGGTACCGCGCAGGCCTCCTACGAGGAGACGGCCCAGCTCACCACGCTCGCCATTCAGGACGGGAGCAATCCCGACATCGCCATCCTCTCCGATGTCTGGTGGTTCCGCTTCTATCTGGCCAAGGCCCTCCTGCCGCTCAACGACCTGATCGACTCAAGCGGCTTCAAGATCGATGATGTCGTCGATTCGTTCCGCTTCGAGGGTGTCCGCAAGGACCAGCAGTTCTGGCTGCCATTCGCCCGATCGACGCCGCTGGTCTACTACAACACCGACCTCTTCGGCGCGGCCGGCGTGACCGAGTTCCCGACGACCTGGAGCGCCTTCGAGGAGATCGCGCCGAGTCTGGTCGATAAGTCGGCTCAGGTCGGCGCTCTCGCCCTCGGTCCCGCTGCCGACTACCTGGCCTGGCCGTTCCAGGGTATCGCCTGGGCCTACGGTGGTGGCTACAGCAAGCCTGACTTCACGATTACGATCAACCAGGAGGGAACCGTCAACGCCGGCAACCTCCTCCTGCGCGGCATCCAGAACGGCTGGGCGTACACGGCCGAGGTCGTCAACGATGAGTTCACCAACGGCTACTCGGCGATGATTCTGTCCTCCACGGGGGGTCTCCGCGGCATCACCGATACCGCCGCCGCCAACGGGGTCAACTTCAAGACCGCCTTCCTGCCGGGCGAGGTCGAGGGCGCCGGCCCGCACTGCTCGACTGGCGGCGCGGGGTTCGGCATCCTGAGCAACATCACCCCCGAGCAGCAGGCGGCCGCCTTCTCCTTCGTCCAGTTCTGCGCCTCGTA
>JAABUS010004996.1_pt1 | contig 18129 bp, 17 predicted proteins | sample 5560161 | NCBI WGS metagenome assembly JAABUS01 (sample SAMN10711885, study PRJNA513376) | rock metagenome | isolation source: Antarctica rocks | place: Antarctica: Victoria Land, Trio Nunatak nord | collected 2016-01-04 | reverse complement strand
CGGCCGCCGCGTGCGGGGCCGCCGTGGTCATGCACTGCGGCAGCACCCTCGGACCCAAGCGCGGTGTGACCCAGGCCGGCGTGCTCGCCGGCCTGGGAGGCCCCGCGGCTCCCTCGGCGGAGCAGTCCGCGAGCATGCTCGAACGCTCCGGCGCCACGCTTGTCTACGCCCCGGCCGTGATGCCGTGGTGGGAGCGCCTGGCGCGGATCCGCGACGACATCGGCGTTCGCGGCCCCCTCCACGCGGCGGAGCGTCTGCAGGCCTTCTTCGGCGCGCGGCGGTTTGTGATCGGCTTCACCCACAGCCCTTACTCCGAGCGCATCCTCGGCGCCCTCGACCGGCTGGGGGCCACGCGCGCGGTGACCGTGCGCGGAATCGAGGGATCGGACGTGGCGCGTCCCGGCCGGCCGGCCGCATTCGCGGCCGACGGGCCGCTCGAGCTGCCGGAGGAGCTCGGCCAGCGCCTCCCGTCGGAGGGCGGGGCGCAGGCCTCGGCGACGGCCACGCGGGGGGTGCTGGCGGGTGAGGTCAACGGGGCGGTCGAGCAGGCCGTCGCGCTCAGCGCCGGGCTGCGCCTCTATGCCGCCGGGCTGTGCGAGGAGCCGCGCGATGGGCTCGAGCGCGGCCGCGCCGCGCTGCGCGACGGCAGCGCCGCTGCCGCGCTCGACGCCATGGTCGGCTGAAACCCGCCGCCATGCGTGGCGCGGCCCTGCCCGCGGGTGACCGGTCACCGAACGGCAACCGTCAGGTCACAGGCTCGACACACCGCCCTCACGAGGCGGAAACGGGGCGCTCCTAGGTTCTGCGCCAGGCGACTAGGGAGGTCAGATCGGGTGAGCGCGCAGGCAGGCACGGCGGGAGGGGCTTTGAGCAGGGGCCGCTGGATCGACCGCTGGGAGCCCGAGAACGACGAGTTCTGGGAGAGCACCGGCAGGCGCATCGCGCGCAAGAACCTCATCCTCTCGATCTTCGCCGAGCATCTCGGCTTCAGCATCTGGGTGCTGTGGACGATCGTCGTGATCAACCTCGGCAACATCGGGATCACGCTGTCGCTGTCCGAGCAGTTTTGGCTGGTGGCCGTTCCGAATCTGGTCGGCTCGACGCTGCGGATCCCCTACACCTTCGCCGTGCCGAGGTTCGGGGGCCGTGCGTGGACCGCGACGAGCGCCTCGCTGCTGTTGATACCGACGCTGCTGCTCGCGACGGTGGTCCCCAGCGGCTGGCTGGCCGGCCAGAGCCACGACACGCAGTTCTGGGTCCTGCTGGGATGCGCCGCGGCGGCGGGCTTCGGGGGCGGCAACTTCTCGTCCTCTATGGCCAACATCTCCTTCTTCTATCCCGATCGCAGGAAGGGCTTCGCGCTGGGGCTCAACGCCGCCGGCGGCAACCTCGGGGTGGCGGTGGCGCAGCTGCTCGTGCCGCTGGTGATCATCGTCGGGGTGCCCGCGGCGGCCGTGAAGCTGCCCGTCCACGAGGTGAACCTGGCCTACGCCGGCCTGATGTGGCTGCCCCTGATCGTGATCGCCGCGGGCGGGGCGTGGCTGTACATGGACAGCCTGACCCAGGCCAAGTCCGACGCGAAGTCCTACGCGGCGTCGCTGAGCCACAGCCAGACCTGGGTCATGTCCATCCTCTACATCGGCACGTTCGGGTCGTTCATCGGCTACTCGTTCGCGCTGCCGCTGGTGATCAAGAACACCTTCCCGGAGTTTCTCGCCGGCCACCCGTTCATCGCCACCTACCTCGCGGGGCTGGGGTTCGTGGGGGCGCTGATCGGCTCGGTCGCGCGGCCCTTCGGCGGCTGGCTGTCTGACCGCGTGGGTGGAGCGAAGGTGACTCTGTGGGTCTTCCTCGGCATGGTCGTGTTCACCGGAATCGCGATCGTCGGGGTCAACGAGCGCAGCTTCGCCATCTTCTTCGGCTCGTTCATGGCGATCTTCCTCCTCGCGGGGATGGGCAACGGCTCGACCTACCGGATGATCCCGTCCATCTTCAGCGAGCTGGGCCGCGTGGAAGCGCGCGAGAAGGGACTCGACCTCAACGAGACCCTCGTCGCCTTCAAGCGCCGGGCGGCCGCGGTGATCGGGATCGCCGGCGCGGTCGGGGCCTTCGGCGGGTTCCTGATCCAGGTGGTGCTGCGCGAGGCGAGCCTCGGCGTGTCGGCGGCGGTCACGGCGGCCACGACGCCCGCCGAGAAGCTGGCCGTCGCCCAGGCGCAGGCCGACTGGTCGATACCGGCGCTGTGGGTCTTCCTCGTGTCCTACTTCGTGTTCGCCGGGATGACGTGGTTCTTCTACCTGCGCCGGTCCTTCGCGGTGGAGCGGGTGTCGAGCTTCGCCCGCGCGTCGGTGTAGCGCCGGCGGCGCGAGGCGCAGGTCCACCCGTTTGTCGTGGCGGGCGGAGGGTCTCCCCGTCCGATTTGCCGCGTAGTGTCGGCGCGTGGCGAAGAAGTTCAGAGAGGTGCGCAAGGCATTGCGAGCGGAGGGCTGGATCAAGTGCGGCAGACGGGTTCGCACGAGACGTGGGAAAGCGTCGATGGCATGCGGGTCGTCACGGTCGCGGGTAAGGACTCCGATACGGTTCCGGTGGGAACGCTCGCTGCCATACGGCGGACGACGGGACTGCGAGACTTGCGTTGAGGGACTACCTCGTCATATACGAGCAGGCCGAAGACGGTGCCTGGGGTGCCCACAGTCCTGACGTGGACGGTGCTTTAGCTCTGGGTCAGACACGCGACGAGGTCGAGGCTCGGATGGCCGAAGCGCTCGTCGCGCAGCTCGCGCATCTGCGCGAGTCCGGCCGGCCCGTTCCCGATCCGCACACCGACGCCGGGCGCATCGCGGCCTAGCCTCCGCCGCGGCGGAGGCGCCGGTCCCGCTTGCGCCGGCGCTTGGTCTCCCGCAGCCTCGCGAACCGCTGCTGGCGGCTGTCCTTGACCGGGAGCTCTCCATTACCTCCTGGAGGTTGCTCTGGTCCGCGACCGCGCCTGGCCCCGCCCACGGAGTTGAAGTCCTCTGGGTGGCCGGCGCAGTCGTAGGTCCGGAAACCGATGTTCACGATGGCGGAGGTGAAGCGCGCGGCGGTGAAGCCGCGCCGCGCCGGCGATCCATTCGACGGCGGCGGGATCGATCCACCTCGCCAGCTTGATCAGCTCGTCGTAGTGGACCTGAATCGGCCGGAAGATGATCGTTTCGTGGTGGGCAATGCGGTTGCGGAACGGCACGAGCGCCGACATTGTCGTCGCGACCTTCGCGCGGTCTCCGCTGCCGTGCCTGATGCAGGTTCGACACCCAGAGTCGGTCGTACCTCTTGTCGAAGAGCGCTCGCCAGAACCCGAACGAGAGGCCGGCGACGACGCGGCCGCGCGTCACCCGGCTCTCGCGGCGGATGCGATGGATCGTCTCAGTCACACGCTGCCGCGACTCAGGCGTAAGGATGGCGGCGTCCTCGAGCCAGGTGTCGCGCGGGGCAGCTCCAGCGTCGACGGGAACGAACTGCGCGTCGATCGCGTGCGCAGGAGCACCTCGACATGGTGCAAGGTCTCGAACAGCGCTGATGAGATACGAGCGTTCCAGACGTAGAGCTCAACCGCGAGATCGTGATTGCCCTCGGCTTCGGCCAGGTACGGCCCGAATCGGGCGTCGGTCAGCCACCGGGCGGTCTGGTCCGTCGTGATCTGCACTGGCCGATCGCTCGCCATGGCGATGACCTACGTGGCCTATGCCCCAGGTAAGGCTCTCCCGCTTCGGCGGTGATCCCCCTGGGGCTCCGTTCGTTTCAACCGTCCCAACGTCCACAGCCCGAAGGAACTGGCGTTCTCGGGGGTACCGCCCCGGAGTCTCAAGGGGGATTGTCGCTTACATGGGAAGGAAGCGCTCCTCGGGCGCGCGCAACGACGGGGAGCCCACCGGCCGGCCGACTGGTGCCGCCAGCAGCACGCTGGCGTCGAGAACCAGCTGCCTCACCCCGCGGCGCGACGCGACTCGCGAACGGCGCGGACCCCGAGATCAGCCGCTTCGTCCTCAGCGAGGGCGTTGCGCTGCTGCGCAGCGCGGGGCGCGTTGAAGCCCAGATCCACTCGCGCGAGATCCTCGATCAACGCACGATCATCCTTCCCCGGATGCCGCGCCCGCAACCGCTCGAGCAACTCGCTTTCGATCTCCACACGGGTCGTTGCCGCCATACGACAAGTCTAGGCACGACCGACCCACCCGCAACCCTGAGGGAAGGCCACCCGCACCCGCGAACCGCCGCTCCTCGGTGGCCGTTCGATCCAGGCGTGTGCCCCAACGGCCCGGGCATATCCCCCCGCGCCGGGAGCGCTCACGTGTGTCACCGATGCCCGCGCTTCTGCTTCCGACGCCGAGACACCACGGCGGGCGACTCCTCCTCTGAGTCGGGTTGAGGAGCGACCGAATCTTCCGCTCAGCTCTCGCATCTAGCGCAGAGAGAGCAGCGACGATCCGTCGTGGCCCGCGTTAGCTTGATGTGCCGTGCTACAGCCCGAGGTCTACCTTGATCTCGCCCGAGCCGAACAGATCCTCGATCTACGGCGACCATCCGCCGCCGCACTTCCACCGCGCTACGGCGGCGACTCCGCGAAGATAGAGGTCGCAACGGGCGAGGTCATCGCCGGTTCGCTACCCCGGCCGCGCCCTTCGGCTCGTGCGAGAATGGCTCGAGGAGCATCGCGGCGAGTTCGACACCAACTGGGAGCGAGCGGTTCGCCACAAGAAGCCCCAGCCGATCGACCCACTCCGATGAGAGAGATCATCTACGTAACCGAGGTGGAGCCACTTGAAGGCCGCTGGATTCGCGCGACCTTCAGCGATGGGGCCGTCAAGGAGATCGACCTGAGCGAGCTGCTCGCGGCAGGCGGAGTCTTCGCCCCAATCCATGAGCACCGCGAGGCGTTCGAGAAGGTCGCCGTCAACCCCGAGAGCGGGACCGTGGAGTGGCCGGGCGAGGTCGACCTGGACCCCGAGGTCCTCTACGGCCGCTACGAGCCCGCCGCAGGTCATCGCATCCAGCGCCGCACCGTCCGGCGGCCGGTGACGGCTGCGGGTTAAGGTGCCTCGCCCTCATCGGTAGAACGCGAGCACGGCCGCGCGAGTGCTGTCGTTCGATCCCATCGGCTCAGGCGGCTCATCGAGTTCGTGCGGTCTTGGGAGCCGTCGGCTTGAGCCGCACCCACAGCTGGCTCAGCCCGGTCGGGCCAGGCACCTCCTTCACCTCGACGTAGGACTCCGTGCGGACCAGTTCACCTAGCTTTGCGTGGCCGTAGTCGCGGGGATCGAACGCCGCGTGGCTCTTGCTCAGGTAGGACCCGACCTCGGCCAGGTTGGACCAGCCGTCGTCCTTGGACGTGCTGCTGATCGCCGTGGACAGAAGCCCCTTCAGCTTGGGCAGCAGCGGTGTCGGCCCCTCTTCCTTTGATGGTGGCTGCGCCGGCTCTTGGGGCTCCCGACCCAGAAGGTCGAGATAGATAAACCGGTCACAAGCCGCGACGAACGCCGCGGGTGTGTTGCGGCGCCCGAGCCCGTAGACGGTCATCCCCGATTCCCGCAACCTCGTCGCCAGCCGCGTGAAGTCGCTGTCGCTCGAGACGATGACGAAGCCCTCCAGGTTCCCGGCGTAGAGCAGGTCCATCGCGTCGATAATCAGCGCCGAGTCGGTGGAGTTCTTACCGCGGGTGTAGGCGAACTGCTGGACGGGCTGGATCGCGTGGCGCAGCAGCTCCTCCTTCCAGCCGACGAGGTGCTGTGTGGTCCAGTCGCCGTACGCACGCTTGGTCGTCGGCGTTCCATACTTGGCGATCTCCGCGAGCAGCTCCGGGGTAAGGCTCGCCGTCGTGTTGTCCGAGTCGATGAGCACCGCGAGTCGCGTCGTGTCGGTGGTGGCCACGAGAACATCCTCGCGCAACGAGGGCAGCGGCCGGCCGCTCAGCGGTACCGCACCAGCCGCCTGCCGGCCACACCATGACGGTGGCGGGAGCACCCCCCGCTGCTGCTTTGCGTCGTGGCTGTTGCATAAACCCCCGGCGAGCCCGCTGGATCTCTCCTAAGGGTGGGCTCCGAAAACCCCCATCCCGTTCGTCGCGAGCGGACGGTCCGTCCCGACGTCGTCCCGCACAGCTGCTCTGACGTGCACTTCCGCGAGCGCGCTGCTGCTTTTTCGAGCCGGCTTTGTGCAACAGCCACCGCCGGAAGCGATCGTCTGCGGGGGGACTCCGGCGCTTCTGCTTCTCGTCCCAAGCGGTCGCGCCGGACTTGACCGCCGACGTGCCCGGTCGCGTTGGAACGCCAAAGCGGCAGGGTGGCCGTTTGACGCCCCCTGACCGGGCATTTCACCGGGCGGGTCTTACGAGACATCCGCCCGGTCAGGCAGCCTCGAAGCCGTTCATGCGGGCACCGCGTATCCCGGTAAAGGTTCCCATTCGGTACTCGTTCGAGCGCTACCGGCGGCGCCGCTTCGGCCGCCTACAGGGATCATTGGTTCTCATGACGCGATTGACGTGGTGGTCCGCAGTGGCCCGCTCGACGAAGGTGACGACGACCCCGGTGCTGCAGGTCGCCGGCGACGGTCGCTGGGAGGGCGCACGCGCGGTCGTGGTCTGTGGCAGCTCGACGAGGGCCGCGATGGTCGTTCAGGAGGTCGCGTCGACCGCGGATCGAGACGTGGCCGTTGAGGTCCTGTGGCCGGGTCAGGCGTTTGTTGGTGTCCGTTGGCCGGTCGAGCAGCTCGACGACGCTGCGGCTGCGGCGTCCCGGGCGAGCGTCATAGTCCGATCAGCGCACGGCATCGAGGGCGCTCTACTCGGCCTGCTCAGCACGGTGCCGAATCCTGATTTGGAGTTCGCCGAGCTGGGCGCGGTGAACGCTTGGGCTTCCGTCGGCCCCGAAGTGTTGTGGCGCCGCGGCAACGCCCATTCCCCTCAGGCCCTGGATGCGCGCTTGGCGGGCCGCCCCGATCTCACCATTTGCGCACACCCTGTGGCCGTGGAACTCGCTGTCGTCCACCCCCGCGCCTGCTGGATCGGCATCGTCGTCTCCACCAAGTCAGGCCCAGCCCATTACGTTGATCGGCAGGCCCTCGATCAGGTTCTTGCGCTCAGCATCTGAACGTCCAGGTCCCGTCCGGTAGCCGATCCCTTGCGGGACACCAAGGGCGGCCAAGGACGATTCCCGGACGCTGCTTCTTAAGTGAAGAAGCGAGCGTCCCCGGTGGGCCGCTCCACACGCTCGCTCGGAACGAAAAGGAGAAGTCTGCGCACGTCGCGAGCGCGCTTCTCCTTCCGGCGCCAAGGAGAAGTCCGGTGTGCGGGTTGCCGTCCTCAGTCGACGAGCGTCCGAACCGGATCAGCTAGGGCACGAGCTGTTCCTGTTGCCGGCGCCCCGCCGGGCGCTTCTCCAGCAGGGCGGCGATCGCCTCTGGCGGCTGGGGCCGGGCGAGGTGGTAGCCCTGGGCGAAGTGGCAGGCGAAGTCTCGTAGGTATTGGAGTTGCTGCGCTGTCTCCACGCCTTCGGCGACGACGCTCATTCCGAGCGCCCGTGCCATGTCGATCGTGGCGGCCACGATCTTGGTTGCGCTGGGCTCTGTACCCAGCCCAGAGATGAAGGAGCGGTCGAGCTTTAGGACGTCCACGGGGAAGCGTTGCAGGTAGCTGAGCGAGGAGTAGCCGGTGCCGAAGTCATCGAGGGCGATCTGCACTCCGACCTCTCTCAGTGCCGCCAGGATGTCGGTCGCGGAGTGACCGGTCTCCATCAGTAGCGTCTCGGTCAGCTCGAGCGTGAGCCGGGTGGGATGGGCTCCGGTGCGCGAAAGAGCGCTGGAGATGATCGCTGGCAGCTCGTCGGTCAGCTGGCGGGCCGAGAGGTTCACGGACACTCGCAGCGCAGGTAAATGCGGGTGGGTTTCGTGCCAGCGGGCGGATTGGTGGCAGGCCTCCTCCAGGACCCAGGTTCCCACGGGGACGATCAGTCCGCTGTCCTCCGCGAGCGGGATGAACTGTGCGGGTGAGAGCAGGCCCCGCTCGGGGTGCTGCCATCGGATCAGAGCCTCGACGCCGACGACGCGGCAGTCGGCGACCGAGACGATCGGCTGGTAGAAGAGGCGCAGCTCGTCCCGCTCGATTGCCTTACCCAACTCGCGCTCGGTATGGAGGCGATCGAGCATTCGGGTGCGCAGCTCCTGATCGAAGAGCTCGTAGCGGTCCCGGCCGCGCTCCTTCGCGCGATGCATCGCGGCGTCGGCGTCGCGGATAAGCGCGTCGCGGGTGCTCCCGCCTGCGCTTGTGACCGCGATCCCGATGCTCGCGGTGATGCGCAGCTCGTTGCCCTCCAGTGCGAACGGTGGGTAGAGCGCCGCCGCGATGCGCTCGGTCACCCGGATCGCGTCCCGTTCGCTGTTTAGGTTCTCGCACAGGATCACGAACTCGTCGCCGCCCCAGCAGCTCAATGTCTCGCCGCCGAGCCGAGCCTTGGTGTCGCCCGAGCGAAGCGTGCCCTCGAGCCGGGCGGCGACCTGCACGAGAAGCTGGTCGCCCGTCGGGTGGCCCAGGCTCTCGTTGACCGCCTTGAAGTTGTCGATGTCCAGAAAGAGCACTGCGACCGTTGACGAATCTCTCTGTGACCGCTCGAGCGCGTGGCCTACTCGGTCGCGCAGCAGCGTGCGGTTCGACAGGCCGGTGAGTACGTCGTGGGTCGCCTGGTGGGCGAGCTGGTGCTCGGCCCTCCTGCGCTCGCCGATCTCGTGCTCGCTTCGCTTGCGCAGCGCCCGCTCGTGCTCGAGCGCCCGCAGCATCTTCAGCGCGAGCGCGAGCACCCGCGCCATCCCGCGCAGGAGATCGGACTCCTCCTGGCTAAACCCGTCGTCGTCGTGCCTTGCCAGGATGAGTTGTCCGTGCTGGGCGTCCTCGAGCGCCGCAGCGGCGGCGACGCAGCTGCCGAGGCCGGGGATCTCGACGGAGCCAGAGGTGCCACGCGACACGGCCACCAGCTCGTCTTCAGGCACCCGAGCCGGCCCGAAGCCGATGTGCGTCTCGACCGACCCGCCTCTCACCAGTGCCGCCACCTCGGCGTCGAGAACCTCGGCGGTCCGCTCGACCGCGCCGCGCATCGCCGACTGCTCGTCGGTGAAAGATGAGACAAAGGCGAGGAACTCGGCCAGCTGCTGGGTCGACCAGCTCTCTACCAGGTCCGCCACCTAGGCCACCGCCAGCACGACGAGCGTTTGGTTGTGGAAGCCGCTGACGCCGCGCGTGCGCGCTATCTCCCCGTAGGTGTAAAAGCCGGCGACGGGCGCCCCGTCCGCGTTCGCGGCGATCCGATCGATCTCAGTCCGGATCCCCTCATCGCCGAGTACTCCGCGGCGGGCGATGCAGTCGAATGCGATCACGCCCAAGGGCCGTCGACCCCCGAGCGATGCGCGAGCATCGTCGCAGGCGGCGTCAGTGGCGGCGAGGATGGAGCGATCGTCGCCCTGCATGAACCACGCCAGTCCGCCCTGGGGCACCTCGGCAATGCAGCCCAGAGAGCGGTCCTCGAAGTTGGCCTCGCCGATGAAGCGCACGTGCTCCTCGCCGCGCCCGCCGCTCAGCCCGAGCGGGTGCGTCAGAGCGAAGTGGGTGAACGCAACGGGGTCCGAGCGGACTTCCTTTGGAGCGTCGAGGCGCTCGAGGTACACATCGAGCGCCGGCTGGTCATCGATCGTGTGGACCCGGTTACTCGCGCTCTTGGTCACGAGCATGGGCTGGCCCACCCTGCGCCAGCCGTGCCTGACGCCGATCCCGAGCGGCGAATCCGAGGCGATCGCGGCCACCACGACCGCGTTGCTGAGAACCTCGTCGCCGTGCAGCTGGAAGGTCGCCTTCATTTTGAGATCGTCACCCGCGCACCCGCCGACAAGCGGCACCGCGGCACCAACGACGCCGTATGCGCCGCGCACGATCTCCTGCTGGTCGCCCGCGAGGCCGTCGGTCAACATCATCAGCACCCGGTGAGGCCGATCGCCGACCGCCTCGATGCAGGAGGCCGCCTCGGCGCCGGCCTCGCGCAAGCGCCCGGAGGCCCTCGGCGCGGCGGCCGTGCTCACCGAAAAGCCCTCGCCCCCGAAGGCGGTCACCACAACACTCGCGTCGGCGGGACCGCCGGTCGCGATCTCACCGGCGGTCGAGCACCCGATCAGCGGAACGCCTCCGGCCCGCTCGCGAATGCCCGCCAGCAGCGCCGGAATGTCATATCGGTCCGAGCAGAAAACGATCAGAAGCTTCGCGCCGCCCTGCGAAAGAGCCCCCAGCGCGGCCTCGCAGCCCGCGCGCCGGGCATCCGCTTCGCTAGACCGCCCGACGGCGACCCACCGCCCCGGAGCGGCATCAGGGTCCCCCCCGGGGGAACGTGCGTCCATACAAAAGCATCGACCCCGGCGCGCCAGAGCTTGATAGGTGCGCCCGGCATACAGCGGCTGGTGACCCTCCCGGCCCGCTTCAGGCATATCCCGCACTACTCCCGGAGAACTCCCACCGGGCCCCCGGCGCCGCCCGGGCTCATCGAGCCGAGTGTGGAGACGCAGCGCCGGCTCGGCCGTGCACCCCGGCGCTGGCGCCGTGCCAAGCCTGCTGGTGATCGCCACCGGAGCGCTTGACCGCGCCTCCGCTAACGCGTGGATGCGAACGTGTCCGCGACCGAGCCGCACACGCCCGCTCAGAACGAGAAGCGATAGCGGCGGCACCGGCCGCACGGATAATCGCTTGCGGCACGAACCGATAACGGGAGACGGTTGCATCAGGACGAACCCTGTGTGCTCAGGTGCCTGTCGAAGAAACCGTGTCCCGAACTGTGTCCCGAACCGGGCAGATCTGACCCCAAGCCAGACGACTTGGGCGGCTCGAAGAGCGCTCTAGAGTCGGGAATGGCATCCCGAGGGCGTGCTTCCCAAGCCGAAGGTCGCGGGTTCGAGGCCCGTCGTCCGCTTTCGGAGACGGGTCAGTAGCTGAATACCGTCGCGCCTTCGCCGATCCACTCCCACAACGGCGTGGCGCCGGCCACGCGCGCGTTGGACACCAACGCCTTCTCGTCCAGGCCGCGTGTCTGGAAGCAGATCGGGCAGACGAGCAGCTCGCCGCCACCTTCGCGGTACTGCTCGAACAGGCGTTGCACGGGTGGCGCGCCGGCCGACTCGATGGCGTCGGCGTAGCCGGGCAGTCCGAGGCGGACCGCCTCCTTGGTCAGCCACATCGCCACCTGCTTGCCGTTGGCGAGGGCGGCCGTGGCGACGAGGAATGCGATCGTCACCTTGTCGGCGTCCTCGTGACCCGTGGTCAGGTTGATGACGGCTTTGCTGTTCTCGGCCATGTGAATCTCCTCCAGTCAAACGGTGGACTTGGACGCGGCGGTGGCGGCTCTCTTGCTCAGAGCCGCCGGGCGAGCAGGGAGATGCTCGTCACGCCGTACTTCTGGGTTGCGTTGTCGGCGCGCTCCGAGACGAACCTGTACTCGGTGTTCTCGCGCCACTGCTCGATCTCGAATTCGGCTGCCTCGATCGCGTCGCGGTAGCTGTCGCGTTGCATCGCACCGCCGATGCAGGCGGCCCACAGCGCGGCGTCGCAGGTGACGCCCTCGGGGAGCTGCTCGGCGGTGACGATGTCGGCCAGCGCCAGGCGCCCGCCAGGTCTCAGGGCCTGGGCGGCGGCGGCGAACACGGCGGGCTTGTCCGGCGACAGATTGATCACGCCGTTGGAGATCACACAGTCGGCGCTGGCGTCGTCGACCGGTGGGCGCTCGATGTAGCCGGCGCGGAACTCGACGTTGTCAAAGCCGCCCTGGTCGGCGAGGCCGCGGGCCTTGGCCAGCTGCTCGTCGGTCATGTCGACGCCGACGACGGTTCCCGCCGCGAGCGCCGCCAGGAAGCTGTCGGTGCCCGAGCCGCTGCCCAGGTCGAGCACCACGTCGGCGGGCTCCAGCGCGGCGAGGTCGAGGAAGTACCCCACGCCCGCGAACGACTCGATCGCCGCCGCCGGGATGCGATCAAGCTCCCCGGCGGGGTAGCCGAGGCGCTCCGCGAGCGGTCGGCCGGTCTCGAAGTGGAACTCGCGCTGAGGCTCGAGCGCCACCTCCTCGTACATGCCCTTGACGCGCTCTTCCAGCTCGGTGGTGTCCAGCTGGCGTGTCCCTGTCGTCATGCCGCCCTCCTCCTCGATTTGGTCTTCCTTCTGGTGCCCTGCGCAAGCTGGTATTCCGGCCAGCCGTCCTCCAGCCGCCGGGCTCGCCGGCCCGAAGCCTGTAGGCGGCGCACGGCCTCGTGCGCGTAGGCGCAGAACGGGCCGCGGCAGTAGGCCACGATCTCCGTGTCCGCCGGAAGATCGCTGAGCTGCTGCTCGAGCTCCTCCAACGGGATCGAGCGCGCGCCCTCGATATGTCCTGCGGCGAACTCCTCGGCGGGGCGGACGTCCACGAGCACGACGTCGCGCCGGCGTAGCCGAGCGAGCAGCTCGTCGCGGCCGATCGCCTCGACGTCCTCACCGAGATAGTCGCGCGCGGCACGCTCGACCTCGCCCAGCCGCGCCGCCGACGCCTCGCGCAGCGCGAGCCAGAGCCGCAGCACGTCATCGCCGGCAAGCGCGTAGCGCACTCGTGTGCCGTCGCGCTCGCGGCTGACCACCCCAGCGGCGTGCAGCGCCTGCAGGTGCTGGGAGGTGTTGGCCGTCGATTGCCCGCTCGCTCGGGCGAGCTCGTCGACGCCGCGCGGCGCCTGCGCGAGCAGGTCGAGCAGCTCGAGCCGCCGCGGGCTGGCGAACGCCTTGCCCATCAGGGCGATCGCCTCGAACAGCGCGTCCTTTCGTTGTCTGGAGTCCACGTGCATCGAGCTCGGTCAGCGCGGCTGCGGCACGATCCGGATGTACGGTCGCGGGGCGTCCCAGCCCTCGGGGTAGGTTTCGCGCGCCTGGTCGTCGGAGACCGAGCCGGCGATGATCACGTCCTCGCCGTGCTGCCAGTTCACGGGCGTCGCGACCTTGTGCTTGGCGGTCAGCTGCAGCGAGTCGATCACCCGCAGCACCTCGTCGAAGTTGCGGCCGGTCGTCATCGGATAGACGAGGATCAGCTTGATCTTCTTGTCCGGGCCGATGACGAAGACGGTGCGCACGGTCTGGTTGTCGGCCGGCGTGCGCTCGGTCGGGTCGCCGGCGGTCGCGGCGGGCAGCATGCCGTACAGCTTGGAGACGTTGAAGTCGGCATCCCCGATCATCGGGTAGTTCGGCGCGTGCCCTTGCGTGTCTTCGATGTCGGCGGCCCACTCTGCGTGGTTGTCGACCGGGTCGACGGAGAGGCCGATGATCTTGACGTTCCGGCGGTCGAACTCAGGCTTGATCTTGGCCATGTAGCCGAGCTCGGTCGTGCACACGGGGGTGAAGTCCCTGGGGTGCGAGAACAGCACAGCCCAGGAGTCGCCGATCCAGTCGTGGAAGCGAATCGCCCCTTCCGTGGTCTCGGCCTCGAAATCCGGTGCCGGGTCGCCGATCTGCAAAGCCATCGTCTCTATCTCCCTTGTGGAAGGTGATCAGGTGAGGTCGATATAGACATTCAACAGATCAATTGATAGCTTGTCAAGCGAGCTTTCCCCTAGACCGGAGCGATGGCATGTTCTTTCGCCAATTGCTGTACGACGAGACGGCCTGCGCGTCGTACCTGCTGGGCTGCAAGACGCACGGTCAGCTGGCGGTCGTTGACGCGCACGTGGACATCGTGGATGAGTACATCGCCCGCGCCGCGGCGCAGGGGGCACCGATCACGGCGGTGTTCGAGACCCACGTGCAGGCCGACCACATCTCGGGGCTGCCCGAGCTGGTTGCCCGGACGGGGGCGACGGCTTATCTGCCAGAGGGTGCGGACGTCGAGTTCGTGCATCACGCGCTAGGCGATGGCGAGAGCGTGCAGCTCGGCAACACCACGCTGCAGGCGATCGCAACGCCGGGGCACGCACTGGCCCACCACGCCTACCTCGTGACCGATCGCACGCGCGGCAACGAGCCGTGGCTCGTGCTGACCGGCGACGCGTTGCTGGTCGGTGACGCCGGACGGCCCGACCTGCACTCCAGCGGCGAGCACTCCGTCGAGCAGCTGGCCCGTCAGCTCCACCGCTCGCTGACCGAGCGGCTGCTGGTGCTTCCCGACTACGTCGCGCTCTACCCAGCCCACTACTCGGGCTCGGTCTGCGGGCGAGGGCTCTCGTCCAACCCGGCCTCGACGGTCGGCTTCGAGCGCCGCCACAACCGCGCGCTGCGATTCGACTCCGAGGACAGCTTCGTGCAGGCACTCACGCGCGATATCCCGCCGGCGCCCGAGCTCCAGGCTCAGATCGTCGCGGCGAACCGCACCGGCCGGCCGCTCGCCAAGCTGGCGTGACCAGAGCCACGGTCCGTCTCGGGCTGCGGGAGAACGCCGCCCAGTTCTCGCTGCTGGTCGCGGTCAACGCCTTCGTCGGCGCCATGGTCGGGCTGGAGCGCTCTACGTTGCCGCTGATCGGCCGCGAGGACTTCGGCCTGACCTCCAGCGCCGCGGTGCTGTCGTTCATCACCGCCTTCGGCCTGGCCAAGGCGCTGACCAACCTCGCCGCGGGTGCGCTGGCCGACCGCCTCGGGCGCCGACGGCTGCTCATCGCCGGCTGGACGCTCGCGCTGCCGGTCCCGCTGCTGATCGCCATTGCCCCGACTTGGGGCTGGATCGTCGCCGCCAACGCGCTGCTCGGGGTCAACCAGGGCCTGACGTGGTCCATGACCGTGGTGATGAAGATCGACCTCGTGGGCCCTCGGCGCCGCGGCCTCGCCCTCGGCCTCAACGAAGCCGCGGGCTACGGCGGTGTGGCGCTGGCCGCAGCCGCCAGTGGTTGGCTCGCCGCGGAGTTCGCCGCGCGCGACGTGCTCGCGATCGCGGGCGGGGGAATCGCCGTGGTCGCGCTGGCGCTCTCGATCATCTTCGTGCGCGACACCGGCGGGCACGTGGCGCTCGAGCAGGCGTCTGCGCGACCTCGCGACGTGGCGCAGTCACCTCCGCTGCGCGGCGTGTTCGCGGACGCGACATGGCGGCTGCCGGCCTTGCGCTCCTGCTCGCAGGCGGGGCTGGTCAACAACCTCAACGACGCACTCGCCTGGGGGTTGGTTCCGCTGTTCCTTGCGGCGCATGGCGCCGGACCGGGCGAGATCGGCCTGGTGGCCGGAATCTACCCCGCCGTCTGGGGCCTCGGCCAGATCGCGACGGGCCACTGGTCCGATCGCATGGGGCGCAAGCCCCTGATCGCTGGTGGGATGTTCTTGCAGGCCGCCGCGCTCGCGGTCCTGGCGGCGTCGGAGGGAGCCGTCGCCGTGGCGGCCGCCGCCGCCACCCTACTTGGTGCCGGTACGGCACTGGTCTATCCCACCCTGATCGCAGCGATCTCCGACGCGATCGCGCCTGTGGCGCGCGCGTCGGCGGTCGGCGTCTACCGATTCTGGCGAGACTCGGGCTACGTCGCCGGCGGCCTGATCGCCGGCATCGTGGCCGACCGGATCGGCTACGGCGGTGCGATCGCGGTCGTCGCGGGCCTCACCGCGGCGTCGGGCCTGTGGGTGCTCCGCGACATGCCGTCAGTGTCGGCCGTCCCGGCCGACGGCGGTCCGCTCACCAGCAGTTGACGGCTGCCGAAGCAAACCGTGTCCCGAACCGTGTCCCGAACCGAGCAGATCTGACCTGATGTCAGACGCCCTTACGGGTGCCGGGAGCGCTCTAGGGTCGCGAATCGCAACCCAATGGCGTGCTTCCCAAGCCGAAGGTCGCGGGTTCGACCCCCGTCGTCCGCTTACAGGAAAGGCTGCAAACCGGCTGTTTCCGCCGCAGAACGCCGCTGCGGCGATGACAGGCTCCGCGGGCGCGCTCATCGCCACGCGAGCGGTCATGGGCGTCGGCGCGGCGATCATCTTCCCGACGACGCTGTCGATCATCAGCGTTGTCTTCACCGATCGCACCGAGCGGGCCAATGCGATCGGCCTGTGGGGCGCGGTCACCGGGCTGGCGATCGCCCTCGACCCGACCCGCACCACCGACGCTGTCACGACCCTCGCGATCAACCGGGCCCGAACCTCGGGGCCGTGCGTCAGCGGCCTGCCTGCCTTGAGCAGATCGCTAAGCCCATCCAGGCGATCGCGCTCGTAGCGAGCGCGCCACGTCTTGCGGAAGAGCTGACGTAGACAACGCGGGCGGAGTCGGATCAAGAATCCGGGGGCCCGCCTGTCTGCTCCATGCGGCCCAGCGCAGTTTCGTCGTTAAGGGGCCTGCTCCGACGGTGAAGGGCGAGAGTGCTCCATCCATGGGTCAGGAGCACTCTGCACTGGTCGTGGGGCGGGCCTGTAGGGCGGCGACCGTATCACTGCCAGCGGGCGGAGGTCTGCGGGCTTTGTTCGGCTTCGGAGGTTCGGCTCAAGGCAGGACTCGCGGTCGGGGTCCCGGGCTCCACGGCTGACTCCTCGAGCGCTTCGCCGGCGCGAACGGGCGCCGGGATCAGCGCTGCCCCTACGAGGATCAAGGCGAACGCCGCGACGCGCACGCCTACCACGAGGGCGTCGTTGCCGAGTCGGTCTCCGAAGACCGCCAGCCCGGCGACGATCGTGGAAAGGTTCGCCGCGACCGAAGTGACGGCGATCACCGCGACGCCATCGCCGATCTGGAGGCTGCGCGCTGAGGCATAGAACGAGAAGACCGCTCCCGTGACGATGACCACGCTCCACGGGCTGAGCAGACCGCCCGGCCCGCTGTCGAGGTCCCCCGAGAGCGCCTTTACAGCCACGTCGGAGATCCCGAACCCGAGCCCGGCGGAAATGCCGAGCAGGACGCCGTGCTGCACCGGGATGCGCTCGATCAGGTGGGAAAGGACCAGCAGCAGGCCGATGCAGACGGCGATGCCCTCGAAGATGATCATCCCCGCGAGTGAATAGCCGGAATTGGCTTCTCCTCCGCTCCCGCCGGTCAGCGTCAGCAAGCTGAGCGAGACCGCCACCAGACCGATCCCGATCCACTGGCGACGGCCCAACTCGAAGCCGAAGAAGCGCTCGGCAAGCACCGCGAGGAAGACGAGGCCCCCCGCGAGCACCGCCTGGCCGATCGAGATCGGGCAAGGGTGAGCGCGGCCACGTGCAGCGCGAACGCAATAGCGGCCACGCCCCAGCCGATGCTCCACCACTTCGAGCGAAACAGGTCGGCCGCGCTGCGCAACGGATGGCGCATGTCGACGTCGGGGGCGGCTACCGCCCCCTTGTACTTGAACAGGAAGGCGAGATTCGTTCCCAGCGCGAACAGCAGCGCACAGATCAGGCCCACGCCGACGGCCAGCGAGACGCTGGTCACCGCGGGGCCTTCGTCCGGGCGTTCATGAGACGCAAGCGCTACCTCCTGTGCGGCGGCGGTCTTCTGCCTATCAAGGTACGCCGTCTTGGGTCGAGTGGTCCCGGCCTTGGAGCACGACCATCGTCATTGCCGGACGCAGCTGCGACAGCCGGGCTACGTGGCCTTCCCGGGAGCCACCCGCCGCTCCGAACCTCGACCACCTGGAGCGTCTTCCTCCTCGCACTCGGCGACCTACTCGCCGGGGAAGCACTCACCTGCGTGCACTTCCTGGTCGGCTCCGCTCTGCGCGAGGAGGCACGGAAGGGCGGCTCGCCGAGAGCGCGTCAGCGGGGGTGAAGTGACAGCAACGGCGCTCGAATGCCTGCCTGCTTAGCGTTGCGAGGGGACGCATGGGACCCAAGCCGCTCTACGAGCAGGTCCGCACCACCCGTTCCAACGCCCTCGAGCCCGGCCTGACAGGGCCGCCTCCTGCACCCCGCGCTACGAACCCCTCCGAGATGATTGCTTCGCGCCGCGAGCGATAGTCCGCGCGGGCACTCAGGTCGCTTGTGCTCGTCTCACCTAGTGGCTCGTCCGGTTAGTTGTTTGTCTCATGCTGTGAGCACTTTGCCGGTGTATGTCCAGGCGAACGGTCGGGCGGTGAGGTTGTGATGTTCGACGTAGGCCAGCATTTGGGTGACGAGGTCGTCGGGCCCTGTGAACTGGCCGTGCTTGAGCAGGCGGCGGGTGAGGATCGAGAAGAAGATCTCGACTTGGTTGA
>JAABUS010004995.1_pt1 | contig 18136 bp, 31 predicted proteins | sample 5560161 | NCBI WGS metagenome assembly JAABUS01 (sample SAMN10711885, study PRJNA513376) | rock metagenome | isolation source: Antarctica rocks | place: Antarctica: Victoria Land, Trio Nunatak nord | collected 2016-01-04 | reverse complement strand
TGGAGCAGCTCTTGTGGTAACTGTCGTGTGGAAGCTTTGTGTGGGCCTTCCAGCATGGAGAGGTCCAGCATAGCGGCGCCCATCAGAACCGATGCAAACCTAGATCAGTGTCCCGATAAACTGCCTCAGAAGGCTCTTTACCCTGGTCTCACTTGTCGAAAACGCACGAATAGCTTGCAAGACCTCAAAGGGCAAAACCAGTTGTTTCTGTGCCTACTCCTGGTCAGCTCTCGCTTGTAAGGAGCAAGGAGCCACTGTCACCTAAGCCCAAGCTCTGGCCCACGCTGCAAGCGACCGTGTGGCACGCACGCCGTGTATTTAGACGTATAATCTTTGCTTCTTCCTCTCCAGAGCTAGAATTCACAATTGCTCTCAGGAGCTTGTACTCGATGCGGTCGGGACAAGGCGGTCAGCCCAGCCGGGCGCGGCAGATGGGAGACTTCGGATACTCTGCCCTTACACCAGAGGTCAGTCTGAAGTATGGTCCGGCGGCTCCATTTGCTGCTCCATCCGTCTGCTATATCGCCTACTGATCAGGCTGCTTCTGTGCGCAGCTTCTGGCAATGAGTCAGGAGCTTGAAGACTTAGGCGGAGGAGATGCCCGCATTGGAAAAGCTTACGTGTGTTGCGTGGTCGCTCCCACTACACCTGCACTGTCTATACTGCAACCAGTAGTAGGAGGGCTTAGTGTGCTGGATCCCTGTGAGGCTGGAGCATCCAAGCACACTTGCAAAGTCTTCCCCGTACCAGCTCACGTTCAAGGTCAAGTCCCTAATGGCCAGATCGGTGGCTTGGTTGGACAGGTACACAGTATGCTCACTCACCTGTGTTGGCTGTTGCTCAGACAGTGAAGGACAATGTACCTACAGGCAGCTGCGGAATGGGTGCTTGAAGGCTTCAGTGCTACTCTGTTGGCTTTTGGCCAGTCAGGCACTGGCAAATCCTCAACACTGTTTGGACCCCAACGCAACAATGTGGAACCGATTCTACCTGCTGTGCTCCACAGCTTATTCAATAGCTGCAGTTCAAATAGTCTCAAAGTTGGTGTGTCATGCTGGGAAATAGTGCAGCACGAGCTTGCAGATTTGCTGACAGACAGCTCTCATCAGCTGTCTATGTACCAGGTACGTTTAAGGAGTTTGACACAAGTTGCTGAATGACTTGCATTTGTGCTCTTGCTACAACACAAATGCTTTGATACACATGTAAACAATGCACACATGGTACCACTGACAAACAGAGGCTGCTTTGTGATTGAGTATCACTCCCAGTCCTTGCGGTGTCAAAGGCATGCTGAGCACTTGACAGACATGCTCCAGCAACACAACAATTCCATGCAGGGAGGCAGCTTATTGACAGCAACTGAAGCGTGTCGCTGTGTTGAGGCTGCATCAGCCTCTGAGGTCTTGTCTCTGCTGCACCTTGCTAAGTCAAACAGCAGCAACTGGACATCAGATGAACATGGTCACCTGACCCCTCTGCCAAACAGAGCGCACCTGTTTGTGCGCATTGTTCTGTACGACACAGCTAAGCAGCAGATGAGCACGCTGCATGTTATTGATTTAGCCGGCAGCCAGAGCCTTGCTGACAATCATACAGACGGACAACAGCATCAAGAGAAGCTGGCAATCAACCAGCAGCTGCTGAGTCTTAGTAAAGTGGTGTCAGAGTTGTCCCGCCTCAGTAGTTCAACAGGTGAGTTTTCCATCCAGCATGGCAGATTCTTGGCTGACACATGCATGACAAGTCGTGTGACCTGACCCGCTTTGTGATCAAGTGTCTCCTGTGCATAACATGTTTATAACAGTCAACATGCAAGCCTATTCTGAGATACTCCGTGACCAGCGTCCTGTTTTCATTTTGGCTCATGCGTTTGCTGCACATGCAAAGCACGCAAGATCGATTGGTCTTTCTGTACTCAGAGCATGCATGCTTCACTCCCTTTCTGTAGCTCGCAGGGAGTGCTGTGAGGCAGGTGACCTCAGCACGGGACACTCCCCTGATGCAGCTTGTTGCTCCTCTCATTGCTGGCAATGCCCGCACCTTCCTGCTGGCTGCTGTCTCCTCACACCCCAACAGCTACCTGGAGACTGTCAACACGCTGCGCATTGCCACAAGAGCGCAAAACATCCAGGTGATTGAAGGAACACGTCAATCATCGCAATTTGTGAGAAACAGGTCATGAATGACGTATTATTTATAATTGTTAATATTGTTATGATTTATTTGTCACACTTTGCGATAACACTGATGCCTACTAATGGCTGCCTGCTTGGATATGCATGTCAAGTCCACTCTGGTGGTACATGTTCAGTGTTTTACATCACAGCTGCTCTTGCAAGGCATCGACTACCAGCAGAAGTTTGACTTGGGACACCGCATTGATTGCAGACTGCTTGTATGCGCACAACTGGCGTGACGCCTGACCAGGTGCAGATGGTGTCAGCAGCCCAGGTTCTGGCTGAGGAGAGGCACAGAAGACTGTCTGCTGCCACACACAAAACCATCAGGTGCAACTGCTTGCTTCACACTCTTTCACCTTGCACTCCTATAGGCTGCTTCCAATAGCATGCGTTGAGCGAATGCAGCTGGCACATGATGCATCATGTGGCCATGTCCAAGCAGCTCAAGCTTGCAGTCAACTACAGATGCAAACAACATCATGATGTGCTGTGACGTTGGTCTCCCTTGAGAGGGCGAAACTTACACTTGTCCTCTGATATCAGCTCAGGCCACAAAGCCACGTTATACATTGCAGGCAACAAGAGGCACTGGCAAGCCAAGCTAAGTCACACCTCCGCTCAGGTCTCAAGCATGGTCACAAGCAGGGAGCTGCTCACAAGCACCATAGCAAAGGTTGTGCATCTGGGGAAAGCGCTGCTTGCTACCCTTTGATCAGTGACTGTGACCAGGCACCATTTGCATCAGCCCAGCCCTGTACGCAACAGGGTCTGCCTACAGGGCTACCTCAACCCAGTGCCACTCAGCAATGGAACAGTGAGGCACACTGTCAGATGGGATGCGTCAGTGATCAGGAAGCAGACAGTCAGCAAGGTGCATCGTCAATTGCACATGGCTTGCCATCAGATGCAATGCTGTCTTGGGAGTGTCAGCCAACCAAGGCTGCAACATCATTGAATGTCAGAGCATCCTGCATTGGGCCAGTTTGGCATGAAGCACAGAGGGATACCTCACAGCAGCACTGCAGTGTTGATGAATGTCAACTAAGTGATCCAAAGGAGCTTACTTGGGAGGGCCCCCTGCATGCTGCAATTGGCAATGTCCAGGCTGCTTCTGGTTCAGGTGCTGTCAGTGGATGACTTTGCATGGGTGTATTGCTAGTCCTTCTGGTATGTGTGTCATGGTTCTTGGTAAAACTACCTCTGCTGTGATGTCTCACAGCTATTGGCTTTTCTGCATGAGCATCTGGACCAAAAAGGAGTTGCTGCACAAAGGCAACGCTGGTTTCTGCATTGTTTTGGAATGAGAGTCAACTTTGCATAATCTGTGCAACTTAGTGTCATCTGTCTCCTTCTCATAGACCAATCTGCTGTTACTGGCCAAGGCGACATGCTTGGGACATTGGTCAGCCTTTCCTTGCACTGTAACATGCAGGTGGTCTGCAAGATGAACCATCCTTTGCCTTCAGCTGTGCTGTGCGGCCTGCATCCGCGCCTGAGACGAAAGCAGCTCCCTGTAGCAGCCTTTCAGCAGTGCCTGCATGGGCAGTGCCAGCTGTATCAAAGGGCTCAGGAGGCACAGCCCATGGTGCCAGAAGGCATCCTGCACCAGCAGGAGTCCAGCATGACATGACCAGTGCAAGCCAGAACCATCACGATGTGTCCCCGGCTGATGCTGATAGGCCGCGCAGCAGACAGCAACAGCACTGGCCTGAACATGTAATGGCTGGGCATCTGGACTTGACACTCAGAGATGATGCTGCAATGCCTACCCCAGTAGACAAGGCGGCACAGAGTAGTGACGCGGGGGTGAATGATTTTGCTGCATACACACCACAGGAGCTTGCAGATCATTTGCAGCAGCTCAAGAAGGAGTTCAGGGAGATCTACAGCAGCATCTTGGATGAAGATAGCCAGTCACCGTGTCAGGTTGCGGCAGAGGGAGTGAGTTTGCTTGGCTTGCCCAGTTGTCAAGTTGCAGCCTACACGGTCCTTGTCTTTGGCTTCTCTGAAGCACATGTGGTTGCTTGGCATGGCCGCTAATCACGTGGCCTTCAGCAGATCTGGTGGCTGCTGCAGTCTTGCCAGCCTCGGGAACTGTGCCTGCAAGCTGTGTTGTGTGCATCCTGCCCCTGAGCATGTTGCGGCTTTCACATTTGCAAGCCAAGGCTTTACCTCTTGCAATTTCATGTCAGCTTAAGCAACAGTGTATGTGGAGTGCAGCAGGCGGTGACCTCAGACAGGGATGTGCATGCTGTGCCTGTGCGCCTGCCCATCACCAGCAAACATTGCAACATGCCTGTTGCGTCTCCACCACCCTCGTGTCAATCTGCCTCTTGTCCCCCAATTCAACCCTCAGCAGAGACGGCCGAGGTGCAGCTCCCTGCATCATCCCTGTCTGCACTGCTGAGCAGTGGCCACAGCTGGACATGCATGCGCTTCTGCAGCAGCATCAGGCTGATGTCACAACAGAGCAGCATCACTCTGAGGTGGTCTGCCAGCAGCAGCCATCCAGGCATGTTCAGCAGGCAAGTCAGCTTTGCCAAGTGCAATGCACCATACAATCTCTGCTGCCTGCTTGACTGGCTCAAAAGACATGTGAATATGGCACAGGGTCATCAACAGGCTGCTGAAAGTGGTTGAGCTTGCATATTCATTTGCGAAAGGACGTCATGATGCAAGTTGTTTCAACTCTGCATGACCACCTCAATGCCTTGGTGCAGGCAGGGGACAAGGCAGGCCTGTGCACAGCAGCTGGAGTCAGTCACAGCACATGCTCAGGGCTAAGCCAAGACACATCACCTGACGCTCAACATCAGGCTTTAGCAGGTGAGGCCAATGAGCAGAGCAACTCAGGTGATGTATTTGCCCGGTACAGGCAGCATTTGACACAAATTGGCTGTCATGCAGTGCTTGGTGCATCAGAATTTGTGGGTGTGGAGAGTGATACTTTGCCAGCACGAAGCAGTAGGGCCTTTCTGGATGCCCTGCGTCCACGCAGCCCCACTGAGCAATGCAGCCCTGGAGTTGCTGCCCATGCCCAGCGTCCAACGTCAGGTCGAGCTCTTTTCACAAACAGGCAGACATGCAAGGCTCTTGACTTTCTCGCCGTACTCTGCTTGTAAAGGTCTTTCTTTTTCAAATGACGTCACGAAATGAATATGGAATATGGCAAACATTGTCTCACTGTTACCTTGGCCAAGAGCTATGCGTGTATAAACCTTTATGCCTCAAAGTTGCATGAATCTGCTGTGGCACAAACAGCACCTCATGACCTTCCTGCACAGCAAAAATGACCACTGTTTGCAACACTGGCCTGTTTACGCATGAAAGCTGAATGCAAGGACCAGGACTCTGAGCAGGATCCTGATTGTGAAGTTGATTCTTGAATGGCTCAGGATCACCAGGGAGAGACAGCAGCAGCAGGCAGCAGGAGGTTGCTGACCTGCGCATCAACAATGAAGCACTGCTGTGCATGCTGGAGCGTGAACGGCAGCATGGCCATCAGCTGGAACAGCGCTTGCAACAAGTGGAGGCTGATGCTCTTGAGGTGAGCTGCCTTCTGGTTACAATGCACAAGTTTCCTAGCTTGATCATGCCCTCCCTCCACACTCCAAGCAAAGGCTGACAAAGCCCCAGGCACTGGAGTGTGCTGATTTACAGGCTGGCAGTTACAAGAGCTCATCTTGGCTGTCTCACTTCCTCTGCAATGTGATGTGTCTGACCACCAAGCAGCCTAGTATGGCGTATGTCAGGTTCTTGTCTTGAAGATGGTGATCAATGCAATGAAACCTGCTGAGTAAAAAACTTGTGTGGATTCAATGCACAGCAGTTCATTGCATCATAGAGCACACGCAATTAGGACATGCTGGACGCATCAGGCTTGCATCAAGCAGCAACGCAGAGGTGCTGGTGGCCATTTGTGCTGAAAGTGCCAAACAGACCACTCAATCTGCTGGACACGCTACAAGTGTCAAGCAGTAAAGTGCAAAGACCTCCAGCCTGGTCTGCCACAAAGAAACGCCAGAACAGTCACACAGCTATCGAAACCATAGCGCTGGCATGCAGAGGTCATTGGAGCAGGAGGTGGGACTGGAGGAGGGCCGACTTACTGCCATCTCCTTACGCAGTAAATGCCGTAAGCTGGAGAGCCAGTCACTGTTTGCTGAGGTGTTTGAGAAGTACGAGGAGGAGATAAGACAGCTTCAGGTGACTGTCAGGATCATACATACTTTGTGGTGTGTACTGCACAGATGTTCACACATGCACCTTGCCGACCATGCAAGCTATTGGGTATCCAGTGTCACAAGCAGCAGGGGGTTTTTTTTGTAGCCTTGTTGCAGCATGAAGTGCGCTGCAGATGCAATTCCAACTGCATGTGCAGGCTTGCCCCCTGGTCAAAAGAGATCATGGACGCATCCTCAAAGGTGAGATGGCATCCCTCTAGCCATTAATTTTGCAAAACAGTGTTCATGCACAGGATGAGGCGCAGCTGTTGAAGCAGTCCAACATTGAGCTGAGTCAGCAGCTGGCATCAAGTGACGTGCTGGGACCCCACCCCAGATCCCCCCTCAGGCAGATGCCTATCCCCTCACAGCCTGCTGCCTTGAAAGGCTCTGCAAAGGTTACTGCCCTTCCAGCTTCCCCATCACAGCTTAAGCCATCTGGACAGCAGAACAGCTTCGGTGACGGCCAAGCCAAGGCAGATGGTCAGCACGGGCCAGCTGCATGTGAAGTTGAGCTTAAGTGTGAGATGGGTCAAGGAGAGATGCGGCTGCAGGTCAGTCACTGCCGTGTCAAGCATCCTCCACATTTCATAGCTGGGCCAGGCTGGAGAGGCTGTGTGCATCTGGGCATGCCTTGCTGCCCTGCTAGCATACCATTGATGTTGATGGTGGATGCCCTGTTGCATAATGCAAGGACTGGTGCTGTAGTTGTGACTCTTGCTGCACTGCAGTCACTCAGGAAGCAGCTGAAGCGCAGTGCAGCGCAGTGTGAAGCTCTGAAGGCAGAAGTTGCAGAGCTGAAGCGGCGGGATAGAACTGCTGACCTGTACCAAAAGAAGGTGGGAAGGAAGCCGTGTCACATGTCATAAGTGTGCCCTGCAACCTTACTAGTTGCAATTTGCAGCGCCAGCGTTTAAAGTAAGAAGTAGTTCATGCAGAATGACTATCACAGCTTGCCTACCAATCAGCACTGTCTTGCTGCTGATCTAAATGTGTTGCAGAACACCGTACATGCATTGCTTCACTGAAAATGGGAAGTTGCCACAAGCATGCATGCACCACACTTTTGCACTCATGTTGACTAAACAGCATTGCAGAGCGATGCAACAAGTGCTGCTCCTGGTTGACACAAAGAGAGATGAGCTGCAGGCCAATGATGGCGTGCGGCGTGTGAATGCGCTGCAGAAAGAAGTTGCTCACTGCAAGCAGGAGCTGCAATCATGCCAACAGGCAGCCCATCAAGCTGCCAACAACATGACAGACTTGCAGGTATCCCATTGCAGCATTCACAAACCTAGTTGCTTTTAGGTCTACCTATGCATCAGTCAATGACAACACGGTGCTGCATGCCCCATTGAATGCAATGGTGGTACAGCTTGAGGCAGGCACTTCACACTGAAGTCATGCAACACTCATCTCCAATCCGCGTATGAAACATTTGCATATGTGACCATTCTCAATTTCGTCACTTCAGCACTTTGTGCACACCCTTTTGTGTAGGACGGGTGCATCTGCACTATTGGCAATGGCATCTGATCTACAGTCTACCGAGGCTGGCAGCATTGATGCTGCACCAGGCAGCCGCAAGTTGGCATGCCTGCACAGCATGCTGCCATCCAGATAGGCCTTTTTTCCAGACAGTTAGGCTTTTTTTCAGACAGTTACGCCTTTTTTCAGACGGTCCTTCTGCGCTACCACAGCCTGTTGTTGTAGCTGCACCCCTCCTTTTCATCCAAAGCAGGTGGACACCGGTAAATCCGCTTGTATAGTGTGCTGTGTGGTACATGTTCTCAACAAGGACCTGCCTATGCAGGGCAACAACAAGTTTCTGGAGGCAGAGCACATCCAGGCACTTGCAGCCAACCAAGACCTGCAGGTACGCACAGCACCACCTGACCTACCTGGCGGCACACTTCATATGCCACACAGCATTGACATCAAACCATCTGAATGCTGAACCATACACAGTGCCTTGAAGCTGACACTGTTCCCTGGCTGAACCCACAGGGAAGCCCAATAAACGTCACCCTCGGGGTTTTCCTTAATCAATGCCAAAAGGCGTAGTCTTTTCTTTTCTGTTTCTTCCCTGGCTGGCATTCAGTCCAAAGACTGTTTGAATACGTGCCTTTCCCAGGGTCAGGCACAATGGGTGCTGGTGAACTGCAGTCATAGATTTATGATCTTGCTGACAGCACAGCCTAGCACTCAATGCCTTGCACATGCAGCCAGTGGGCAAACCAAAACATCTGTCTGCATACATGTGTGAAGCTGGCAGCATGATGACAGCTCTGACTGGCACATGATGTGTGGCAGGCATCAGTGCAGACCCTGCGTGAGCAGGTAAGGCTGCTAAGAACTCAAAGGCAGAGGTCTGTGGTGTTGGCCCACCTACCCCCCCTGCGCCCCGAGGCCCAACTGCCACTCAATGGGGCCCCTCCTAAGTGCGCAGCTCTGGATGTAGCACGTCGCCTGCAGCTAGAGCCTGCACAAACACCCAAGGTGAGCGACAGTACCCTGGACAGTTGCACTGCATTCGTTACCTGTCAATGCTCTCATCACACACTGGTATGACGGCTCATTTCTGTCGCTACTCAGCATTCAATGAGACCAGCCGGTTGCTCCGTACCTACTGCGCAATGAAGTATTGTGAAGCACGGGCCAAAGATTAGACTTCATGCTGATTCTTGACCCAATGGCAGTACATGTCCAGGTGCAGCAGCGCAGGGACAGTATGCCTGGCAAGTCTGATTCACAGCCTCTGCATGTGTGCTTTCAGATCAGTTTTGAGGAACACAACAGCATGAAGCCTGCAACTTGTCTTGCAGAAAACTGCAATGCTTGCTGAGTGCTCAGCATGCTGAGTTGTTCAGACTCTGAGCTTGTTGGGATCTGTGTGCAAGCAGGTAGCAGCCTTGGTGGAGCGGATGGCTGAGGAAACACACCTGCTCTCTGCAGATCGGCAGACACTTCAGCACAGAGAGGTCATTTTGTTGGAGCTTCTCACAGGCCATCCTCCTTTGTAATGGATCATACAAATGAGCTGTAATCATTGCAGCCAGGCATTTGGCAAGGCCATGAAGGATGCAAGTCAAGACTATATCTTTCATGTCGTGACTGTCTTGGCAGTCTTAGATCGGTTGTCCAGCTACAAGTTGATGGTCTGGATGCTTTCAATGATTCAGGTGCTCGCAATAAGACCAGGGTATGGCAGAAACGATGCTCAAAGTGATGGTCTGTGATGGACATGCTCAGGATATGCTCGTATGAGTGTCAAACAGTATGTGCGCAATGTCTGACACTGTTTGCCAAGTTTACAGCCCCTTCAGGTACCGTTCAGAAAACCAAATGTACTTGGGTACGTCGTGTAAGTCCACACCATAACATCAGTTTGCACAAATTCGTATGTTATGCACGAGTTGAGATCATGGAGTTGTTAAAACCAACAGACGTATTGTGTCAAGCAAGCGTTACTAACTGTGGTACGGTATGTCGGAGCTGACCACCACAAGACCAGGCTATCATTGAGCCAACACTTGTGTATTTGACTGCAAAGTGGGCTTTGGCCCTGGCACATGAACCCAACAGCCTTGTCATTACGTTGACAGTCTAAATCTATCGTTCTACCAGTCTACAGGTTGGAAATTTGCTAGTGTGCAGCATGAGAAATGTGCTTCTGCATGCTTGCAGTGATGGTACATACTCCAACTGCTACAGGTTACCAGCTGCAAATCTCAGACCTGGAGCAAGCCTTGCAACATGCCACTGGGCAGCAACGTCAAGCACACATGGAACTTTATTCAAGCAATGCTTGTGACAATTTGGGACGTCTGCGCGCAGGGGCACAGTCTTTGGGTATTGGCATGGCTGGCATCACAATTGAATTGTGACTCAGACTCTGCTATGAGGCAGTCAGTGGGCTGCTGTTCTTTGGGAGCATCAGCACTGACATAGGATGGCTGTACATCACCGCCACTGTTGTCACACCCAGCCTCACACGCAAAGTGTGTTCGCAGCACATTACAGTGGTTCATGGCAATCATGTGCTGGAGCGCACATATGCTGTTTGTCTTGTTGCAAGTTGCTGTGCAGCTCTCGCCCTTTTCACCAACCTCTACCTTGACGCTTGTTGGAAGTTGAGGGGCAGGTGGCAATGGCATGACTGGCTTGCCTACAGACAGGAGCTTCCTTACATTCATGCACAAACCTGCGTCTCTTTGCAAGTAGCCACATGCAGTCTGTAAGACAAAAATCCTGCAGCCTTGCAATCTGCAAATGGGCATCATGCCACATGATCTGCCCAGAGTTCATGACAGTCATGCAGGAGCCATGTTGAAGCATGCAGCCCATGAAAGGATGTCTCCTGTGACTGCTGAAGCAAATTGTGCCTTGTGATGCACACTTGAGCAGAGCGCACAGCCATGAGCTTGCCTGACTGTGAGAAGCAGTGATGGTGCGAGTCCAAGTAGGCATTCTCATGCACAGTGCTCTTGGATGAAGTTCGGCATTTGCCACGACAGTATTCAAATGGACTGCCCCATCTGCCAGTTTCTGATCTGCATAAACCAGCATGACACATTGAACCCATAACTTCTTTACAATGCCCAGAATACATGTATGCATCAAGGCATGAAAATTGCATGCGCTAAGCTAAATGGAACATTGCTATGGCACTGTGGGACCGAGATGCTTTTAGCACATGGCTGTACCAGGAGTAATACACTGCAGCACTTCATTTTGCTGACCTGCCAGGTGATCTATAATCTTTGCTGTAGATGGTAGAAGCATTGTGCTGAGGAGCTAAACAGCAGGAGACACAGCTCTCCAATGTTTGACAGCATTGGCTGTCGATGTTGCATCTGCAGTAGGACACAGCACATGGGCAGGAACGACAGGTGGACTGTGAGCAGGAACAGCCTGGGATGACGTACCTATCACAGGCAAACTGCTGGCCCTTTGTGCAGCAGCCTGTTTGCCAGTTCAAGTTCTCCCAAGGACAAAGCCACCCATGATCATCGGCGGCGTCCCACCTGAGGCATGATGACATTCAGATGCAGCATGTGTGGTCTGATTATTGCAGCACACAAGTAATGAACGAAAGAAGGCTCACATGTCCTGTCCTGTGTTTTCACAACTGTCTTCTTGAGTTGAGATGGGCCTGCATGTGGGTGTATCAGCAAAGCTGTTGGCCTAGAAAACTTACATCGTGAGCTGTTGGGCAGGGGCAGGGGCAGGTCTCGAGGTGTCAGTTTGCTGCAACACCTGCTTAGAGGTCTTCTTGGTTGCCAAACAGGTCTAGCACTGGCGTGTGAGGAGCAAGCTGCAACAAATAGAAGAAACAACTGCCATGGGCAACTTCGTCTGATGATCATCGACGATCTGCCGCTTTCACCGTGTCGTCAGATACCCCATCAGCAACTTACTTCCACAAAAACCATGTATTATGTACTAGGATGCTGCTTGCGGCATGATGCGACGCATCGTGTCTCAAAAAAGTCATTTTGCTGCACGGGCTTGCAGTATGTGGGTGTGTGTGCTTGTTGCAATCTCCACAGCGCGGATGCATGCACAAGACTTTTCTCGTCTTTGGCCTTGTTCGTTTGCGCTGCTGCTTCGTTTGGGAATTCATCGTGTGTAGTCATTTTCTTGTGTCCCCTTGACTAAACTATCTTACGACATAGCAATCCCCACGACCTCCCAATCTTGGCATGGGTTTTTTCTTGATTATGAATCCGAAGGCAGGCATGGTTTTTTCTTAGTGGTATGAATCCGATGACCAGGCATGCTTTGCTAAGCATTGACTGCTGATGTCGATTGTACAAGTTTGAGAAAGTCTTGTGCAATCCTTTGTCACTTCGGTGTCATCTCTCTTTACAAGTTTGGGCAAGACTTACAGAGAGAGAGATCACAGTGTAGAGGACCTAAGCAGGATGTTGCATCCACGCACATGCTGATTGGCGCTGTTTAGCAAGCTCTTCAGCAAGCTGTTTAGCAAGCTCTTCAGCAAGCTCTTCAACAAGCTCAGTCTCAGCCCCCCCCCTCCCCCCCCGTGAAGGCTACGAAAATGATTATAATGCTTGAGCCAGCATGAGTCGTGAGGGGTGGAGGCAAATCTAGGCGTGAACGGCGGGGTTTCCTTTCAAACAGAATTTGGGGATGAGTTGAACCCACACCAGAAGTCACACCTGGCGCCCTACCAGCAGCCCTGCGCCAGTCAGGTTCGCCCTTCGCCACTCGCGGTACCCGTAAGGTACAGCTCCTGTAGGCTCTTGTGCCATTCCTGTCGTTGTGTCCGTATACCGGTAAGTTGTTGCTCCGAAAAGCCGTGTCATTCATCGCACACAGCAGTACTCTCGTTTACGTGCGACGCCTTAAGGGCCCGTTTCGGTCAATACAGCTCAGCACTTGAGAAGCACTTGCCTCGCCGACTGGCCGGCAGTTGGCAGCTCAGCAGTCTGCCAAGGCCACATTCTCAGTCTTCCTCGCCTGGATTGCGAGTCCTAGCCGCGGGAGTTGCGCACGTGTATGCGCCAAACGCAAGTGCTTCCATCAACAGTTACTCGGTCACAAGCATATTGCAGGGAAACTGGCGTCTCACGCTCTTAGGCGGTGTTGGCAGTCCTGCACATCGCCTCGGCAAAAGCTGTAGATGCTGAGAGTTTTAAACACCGTCTGTAAGCGGTAGGTTACAACGTGGTCCCTCGTCACCTCGTCATCTTTGATATCAACACGCAGTCTATGCGACTTACTGCAGCAGAGTGAAGGCTCATGCTTTGCGTCGAATGTGCTATGCTTGATCAGCATGATGGCGCAAGCCAGAAGTTTGGCTGAGTTCATTTTAGGCATTTTAGGCAGGAACCTAACCACAGTCTATGTAGAGGAGTGGCTTGAGCAGTGTTTATACAAATGCAGGCGCAGTGTCAGGACTGGTGGTCTTGTGGCTGTTTCAGTAAACTTGGTAGTGCTGTTGAATTTCTTTGTCTCATATCTCCACACCACACGCACCCACAGAGTGTACGTGCTTGGCACTCGCAAACTACCAGAAGCGGAAGCAAACTTCACATTGCCTGATCCCTCAGCCAGTTCCTATTACCAGCAATGGATCCAGAGGGATTTTCAGCCATGGAGGGCAGCAGGCATATCGACTGTGAGTCCCGCCTCAGTGTGCTTATCACCGACCTTTGCTTCAAGAATGTCTGAACATGATCATGTTGTCATATCTGCCTGTTCACAGCCAATGCCTGACCAGTTTGTCATGTAAACCTGCAGGAGCTTGTAGATGCATATGCATTGTCAGGCAAATGGCATGAGTGCCTGGGGGAGGTGCTCAGATTCCAGATTATCAATGGCAGCCTGTGGATTGATCACTTGTCAGAACGGCATGCAGGCTGGTACCCTGCAAGGCTTGGTCCGGGTGCGTCAACTAATGTTGCCTTGTTGTTGGACCATCACCTTCATCACAAGCATCAGCTTTGTTTTGGCCATGAAGTCACACATGTCAATGATGGAAAAGCACGCCATTAGGTGATGCATGTCATGCAGGTGCCCTTTCTGGGAAAGGCAAAATTCCATATGCTATCCTAGCGCTACTAGACGTACTGCGGCATTATCCAGGAGAGGTAAACACAACCTCATGAAGAGCAAGCTAGTGTGCTTGACTAGCTTGCGTGAAATGCTAAGCTCAGATAGTCATGTAGTAAGTGAAACCAGCATGACAATCCAGCGTGCTGATGGTCTGTGTACATGTGCAGATACCTGATGTGGATGCAATCATCCATACATCAGACTTCTCCTGCATCAAAGCCACGCCAGGTGGGCTGCAGCCCCTGGGGCCTCCCATACTTGGGTACAACAGTGATCCTGCACATGAAGACATACCCTTCCCAGACTACAGCTATTGGGGCCATGAGTACACCCGTCTTAGAGGTGACTTACCCTGTTCTTAGCAGTCATGCATTGCATCATACAAGCCGATCCATGTGAATCAATTCAACTTCTGTGCCTCGCAACATAGAGTTTGTGATGACATGCACAATGACAAGGGCGTGTAGCATTGCAGTGCTGCAGCCTGCTATGCCTGAAAATTCAGTGTCTTGAAGTTGTGCAACTTTCAGGCACCGTTCTGCTGCATGGTCTGGTAAATTGATGGACTCACTCCAGACCTGCAATGTATGCAAAGCATATCCCGTGTAGCGCAAGTCTGCAGTCTTAATGTCTGTCTATTTGTGTGCAGATGAGTACTTCTATTACTGGCATGGCTGGGATCTGCAGTACAAGTGGATCAGGGAGTTGTATCAAAACACTTCCTTGGTGGACAGGCAGCCTGAAGCCATTTGGCGTGGAAGGGTTGCTGATGATGACTATCCCGAGCGGGATGCATTGAGGTCAGCCCAGTCTTCTTCTCTGCTGCACTACTCTCCGCTCAGAACCAAGTCAACGTCCTTCTGCACAACATGCAATGTCTGGTGTGTTGCTCCCTTTTGTGAGCCATTAGGACTGCTGGAAAAGGGGTACGCATATTGTGCAGGCGAGCCTATCAAAAGTGCCCGGCACAGCTGAGTAAGCAGGGACGTGCAGACGATGCGGCTCTCATCAATCAGCGATTTGATGTGGACCAGATTTCAGACAACTGCCGTTTCAGGTTAGCACCCCTGGTCTTGCCTTGACTTGACGGATTGTGTTTTTCACATGTCTCAAGAAAGGGACACTAGACACCACAGCAGCCTTGTCACAATCTGCTTTTTTGGTTACTGCCCCTTTTGTCAGAAATTTGATCTGTCAGATGAACACGATCAAATCAGCTTTTGTTGCAGTGTTCCTGAGCTGTGTCTACTCTTGCAAAGGCCTTCCTCTGTGTCCAATGGCAAGACCAACAGACTGTGTGCAATACTGCAGATATGTTGTGTACCTGGAATCAATGGCATGGAGTACAAACGGGCGGCATAAATTTTCATGCGGTTCCGTCATCATCTCCAACAAGATGGGGTATTACGAATTCTTCACCAGGGCCTTGCAGCCTGGTGTACATTATGTTGAGGTGGATCCTGACAATCTTTGTGATGATTTAGTGAACAAGGTAGGTTTCTGTGTCTGTATCTCCACTCATTCCATTGCATGTTTCTGCCAAGGCCAGGGACAGGTGTCTCCCACTTCATGGCTGAGCTGAGACTTGATGTTTTGCTTCTCGACTGCTGCATGAGGGGGCTGTTGCTGGCCCTGGATTATGTGTCTGCATTATGATTGGGCTGTTACATGTGCAATATCTGCTGAAGAGTTCTACTTTGATTGACGCAGAAGCACAGACGCTTTGCCATGCAGTTGCTGCCAACTATTTATAGAAGCTTGTGGCTGCAGGTGAGGTATATGAATGAAGTGCTGGATGGTAGTCCCACTGGTAAAATTGGAGGTCAGAGTATGGGACGCCAAGGTCTGGGCCTCGAGTTGACAAATCAGCGGAGTGTCAGCAGCGTTCTGACAAAAGCTTCCGAGTACAATCTCCATCCACAAGAAATTGCAGATGCTGGTCTCAGGGTGAGGGTCATGTGATGCATGCATCAAGCATGTCTGCTCATTGCTTGCTCATGCATCAAGCATGTCATGCTGAGCAAGTACTGACATGCCTGATCTTCACACTCAACTCCAGAGTGAAATTCATGCATCAATTATTTTACTGACAGAATCTGTGGTGTGCAGTTCATTGAAGACCATGTGCAAATGGAGGATGTACGGTTATACGTCAAGGATGTGCTCAAGGAGTACGCTTCTTTGCAGACTGCAACACAAATAAAGCCATCTTGGAATGCTGTTTGCTACACTGGACAGCTTGTTCTTGACCAGTTTGCGTTCCCATACCGGCTGGATAAGCAGGTTGTAGTTCAGGCTTACCCATGGTTGCAAACCTTTGGGCAGGACTCATGTCCCACAATGCCAGACAGCAAAGCATCAGACAGTATGGCAACCGAGAGCGTGACATTAGATGGCCTAGCCATGCCGCAGAGTAGCAAATTAAAATAAGCAAGGCAAAGTGACCAATGCATGAATCACATTGAACGATCCCTGCCTTTGAAGCTCAGGTCCAAGGTCACCAGCGCTGTTGTCTGGGCATGTGTGCATGGTTGTGGGTGGTGTTGCATATCTCTATCATGACGGGGCAGATTGTGTGCCAGTTTGGAAGTTGAAGGAATCTTTGTCTGCCTGACTCTATTGTTTGTTTCTCCCTCTGGTCTAGGTCAATGAACTTACAAGCAGTCAGGTAGCTAATGTACAGGTTTTAGATATAGAGATTCACTTCATTACTGCTGTTACTCAGTTCTGCATTGCCAGACGCTAAAATTTTGCTGACGTAGTCTGAATTGAGCATGCCTACGACTTCTGAAGCCGATTTTCAGGCTTTGATCAACTTTGTGCCTTACTGGATGAGCATACTGACTTACTGATTGAGAATACTGACCACTTTACGTTGTAAACGCTTACTACAGAATGCTACTAAGTCAAAAGTATACTGAGAGAGCATGTCCTAGCACCAAGCACCAAATTACGCATACAGGCATGCACAACCACACATAGGCAAGACAGCGTGTGCTAAAAAGGAGCAGCTACACAGCAGGTGTACCAAAGCACTTCTGGCCCTGTAAGAACAGCACATGTGCATTGCAAGCTCAGCCTGTCCTGAAGGACAGCACTGCAGGCATATGCCCTTGCATATGCATGCATGGACAAGCTAATGCTGGGCAACTCCCCTCAGCTGCACTTGTCTACTTCTGCGTAAATCAAAATCATCAGCAATAACATGATGATGAGCACGCTACTTCCCATACTTCTGCCTAACCTTGTCAGCTACGCCGCTGATTCCTGCAACCATAGCACAACAGGTGTCTCAGCAGTATGGCCTGAGGATGCAATAGTAGACTCTGACATGTCATTCATCTAACTGCCCTACTGTCACTGTCATACTGTCACTGTCACTGGTGCTTTTAATGACGAGAAGGACTCATAATATGCTGTGCGGCGTGCTGGTTTTGATGCCTATCTTACCTTCAACTTGCATGGTCTTGCTGGCTTCTGGACTGGTGATAAGAGCATGGTCCAAATTCTTTCGAGCATTCCTCCGCTTCATCTCAAACTCAACAGCCTCTTGCTTGACTTGGCGATAGTTTTCAATACGAGCCATTGGCATACTTCCAATGCCGTCAAAGGCTACCTGCAATGCAAGACAATACCAATGCATGCAAGCTGTTTTGAAGCCTGACTACTGACATGGACATGCCAGTAATGTATGCTTACTGGCTTTTTAATACTGAACAACAAATGCTGCTATGAAGGGTATGTCAGTCATGTGTGTGCATGCAGTGGTAATGACTCTGCTGATGTACTTCACAGCACCAACATATTGCATCAGATGACCAATTGCACATGTCACAACAAATGCATTAGGGCGTACACTAATTTACAAAGCAGTGCTTGATTGATTTGGATCTGGCAGACAAAGACAGCCTAGAGGCATTGGAAACTCATGTGACATCAATCGGGCACAACTCAGAAGATATGCCATCAGGTGACGACAAGCAAGCTACAGTGCAGGTTATGAGCACATATTTCTCCACATGATGAGATCGGACAAGGCACGCAGGCTTGCCTTCATAAGTTTATCCCTGTCATGTAAGTGTGTAACAGCTTGCCGGACTTCCCGAAGCAGCAGGCCCACATTGTCCTGTTGCAAGAGTGTGCTCTCAT
>JAABUS010004994.1_pt1 | contig 18136 bp, 17 predicted proteins | sample 5560161 | NCBI WGS metagenome assembly JAABUS01 (sample SAMN10711885, study PRJNA513376) | rock metagenome | isolation source: Antarctica rocks | place: Antarctica: Victoria Land, Trio Nunatak nord | collected 2016-01-04 | reverse complement strand
CTAGATCTGCAAGCGCTGCCTCAATTGAAGCCATATTGAATTTGTAATTGATTTTTGAAGAAAGATGAAAGTAGTAAAGTGGGGTGTGCACGGGACCGGAACGTGCATCGGGCCGGGAATACTCCTACGCTAATACCTTACTTGCCCCACACGGGATTGGATTTCCAACCCCACCATTCTCGGCAGCGCAAGTAAAGTAGTCCCGAACGAAATTTATTTCTCACTTCTTCTTGTTCTCACTCAACCTCAATCAAATCCTGAGACTATTTTACGGTGCAGGGTACTTCTTTCTCTCGTTCGATTTACTTCCTGCCCGTCATGCCATACCCAGAAACACTCAAATCGAAACCAAAATGCGTCTTTTTCACAGACTTCGATGGCACGATTACACTGAAAGACAGTGAGTAACTGCGAGGCTTGTAAAACACTGTACTGATATGATGTACAGGCAACGACTGGATGGTACTGTCTCCTCCATCGTAAATCTTACACGCCCAATTAATCTCTATTCCAGACAGACAACCTCGGCTTTGGTGTGGAGCTTCGTCGGAAAGGTAATGTTGACGTCCTGGAAGGACGCGAGAGCTTTAGGTATGCCTACACAGTAATAGTAAAAGGCTGGGTATTTGCGCTGAGTTTCTCTAAACTAGCATCATAGAGATTCGTTTCGCGAAATGATGGACAGCGTCAAAACCCCCTTTCCCGAATGCATCGCCGCCCTCTGCTCCAACATAAAACTCGACCCCCACTTCGCCGACTTCTACAGCTGGTCCCGCGCCAACAATGTCCCCGTCATTGTTCTTTCCTCTGGCATGACACCAATAATACGCGGCCTCCTAGTCCACCTTCTCGGCCCCGAAGCCAACGACATCGAAATCATAAGTAACGACGTCGAGGACCGACCAGGGAAGAAGAAAGAAGAGGAGGGAGGCTGGCAGATTAAATTCCATGATGATAGCCATTTCGGGCATGATAAGAGTTTGGCGATCCGGCCTTATAAGAATCATTTTGAGGAAAGAGAGCGAGAGGAGAAGCCAACGATGCTGTATGCTGGTGATGGAGTGAGCGATTTGAGTGCGGCGCAGGAGACGGATTTGTTGTTTGCAAAGAAGGGGATGGGTGAGTTGCAGCCTATGTGAAGTGATGTTCATCTTCGGAGTAAAGCTAACGCTTTGCAGACTTGGTAGCATATTGTGAGCGGGAAGGCGTACCGTTTACTACCTTCGAGGACTGGAGTTCAATCCTTGCAACAACAAAGGATATTGTGTGAGTTTTGCATCTCTCGCCTTATCAAATTATAAGAGTGTTAACAAGATTTAGGGAAGGGAAAGTTAGTCTTAAGAAGGTCGCCGCTGAAGGACTTGAGGAAGCTCATCATTATAGCCAAGAGCAAAAAACAAATAAAGGATAAGACTCTTAGAACAAGAACTACTATAGCAGCGCACTTAGAAATTAGCATGTTGTTGTTGTTGTTGTTGTTGTTGTTGTTGTTGTAGTAGTTGTAGACTAGACGGCATTGATAGATCTCTTAAATCATTAGATTCCTTTGATATCTAATTGAGCCAATTATTTGACTTTATCTTTCGTAATCTCTACGGAAAATTTCTTGTAAGAAAAAAGCTTCCCCCTGTCACCAATCGTGGAGATACAAAATCGCGAGGGATCCCCAGAAATCGACGCTAGCGCGACCTCTACTCCCTCTGAATCTCTATCAACCACCATCTCCACCCACCCATCTACAACAAAACCCTCAGCACCCCAATTGGCAATGGCCTCCTCCCTCCGCCTCCCAACCCCCCTCCTCCACCTCCTCACCCCCCTCGTCTCCACCCCCCCCAAAACCCTCCCCCACCGCATCCTCCCCGCCCTCCTCAAACCCATCCCCTCGACCCAGCACCCACGCGCCTTCACCACCACGCCCCACCCCCACGCAACCCTCATGCAAGTCCTGCGCCAACCGCGCACCCCCCAGCGAGCGCGCCACTCGGTCTCGCCCGCGCTGGTCAACCGGCCGCATATGAAAGCCGTGTGCCTGAAGGTCACCATCATGAAGCCGAAGAAGCCGAATTCGGCGGAGCGGAAGGTGGCGAAGGTGAGGCTGAGTAGTGGGAGGAGCGTTACTTGTTATATTCCGGGGGAAGGTGAGTTCGGTTTTTGTTTTTTTGTGGGGATTTTGGGGAGGGGAGGGGGGAAAAGGCGATGACGGGATATTGAGGGGCTTGATTATGATGAAGGGAAGATGCTGATGTGAAATGTGTGTAGGGCATAACGTCCAACAGCACAGTGTGGTACTAGTCCGAGGCGGCAGGAGTCAGGATTGTCCTGGTGTGAGGTATCATCTTGTGCGCGGGGCTATGGATCTGGTAAATACCGAACCCATCTCTCTGGGCTCTGTTCACGACACGGAATGGGCTAATACATGTGCGTTTTGAAGGGTGGAGTCGGGAACCGAATTACATCGAGATCAAAATATGGGACGAAGAAGCCGAAGAAGGCGGCAGTTTAGGTGGAGGATGAGGGCGTTGGAGACTCGGGGAGGATTGATACTTGTCTATATGTAGTGCATGGAATGGAAGAGCATGTAGGCTAGGTTGGTAGCGTAGGTGGCCCTGAGAAGAGAGCAATAGAAAGGGTTGGAGACACTGAGCTTTTGGCATCCGTGATTCGGAGAAAAGTAAAATCACGATATCGAAGTACTATTGTATGTATAATATTGTACAAGAATAAGAGCTATCCAGTGTCCGAGGCGATGCCATAGAACAGCCGTAATCCGAACTACATCAAGCGCCTGATCCCTTCCCTCAATCCCATACCATACAGCTACCCAGACAACATTGCACGGCATGACCTTACTTTGCCATGGATGTCGAGTAGAATCTAATCTTCGCCAACCCCAAATCGCTAACATATGTATCTAGTCCTGCTGGTTCTGATAGCCTTCCGGCTTTTCCATCTTATGCATCTCAAAGAACCGTGATGTACCTGAGAAAAATCGTTAATAAGCGTTGCTTGGAGAAAGTTCATAGCGTTGATAGAGAACTTACATGAATAGCCCTTCCAATCGAAGTTCTCCGACGGTCTGCAATGGCACTTGTTGTCTAGCCTCAACTGCTCATCTGTAGGGCAATGCGTAAACGGCACGTGGTAGTATGCGATGTCGTTGAAGAAATGGATTTCCTCCTTCTTCAATAGCAATCCGGCGGCGACGGAGTGAACGGGAGCGTCACCCCAACGTTCGTAGAAGAAGCCACCATCTTTGTCGAGTTTGTCGAAGTAGTCCAGATAAGCCTGCGATCGTAACCAGTCGAGGTTACCGATTTCAAAGTTAGACCACTGGAAAGGCATATTAGCACACGAGGCTTCTATATTGGGTATAGGACTTACGAAATGGCAATGATTATAAGTTTTGCCTCCATCATCGCTCAGGAACTTCATCGAGTTGCCCTCGGCAATGTGCTCTGGATGTTCTTTCATGAAACCTTTGACGCTGTCCCATAGCGTTGGAATCGTCTCCACATATTCGTAAAGACTCAGTACAAAGCTGTACTTTTTGCCATGGTCCCGCATGTACTTGAATGTATCGTAGCCAATGTCACAGTAAAGCTCGATACTGGGTTCGACACGCCAATACCATTCGAATTGGTTCATCAAAGGGTGGCGGAAGAAGAACCCCGACTCAAAACGACACATATGCCTGTAGCTAACAGAGTCTCCGTATATGATCTTCTTTTGTGCCATATCCTCCCTAACTTTCTGGGCTTTGTCCTGGTCAATGTGCTCGGGAAATGACCAGTGTTCCTCTGGTATTTCACCATAATATGTCTTCCCCGATATCAAAGCTGAAGTGACCTTCTTGAATGTAGCATCAAACGGCTTGTCATTGAGAAACACCCAGCCGTAATTGTAATTTCGGTTGAATCGATCCTCCACCTGGCGAATAGACTTGACAATATCCCACAAATCCGAGTTCCGAGCCAAGGTGACGAAGGTAGCATTCATCCTTTCGCCATCTGCAGGAGCTGTTGGAAGCCCTCCAGACGGTTTTGGGGAGACAGGAGCCGGCGCTGAGGCGGCTTCACTACTCGCTTGTGGTGAATGTATCTCTCCGCTCGCCGCGCCTGCATCCTTGGCGTCTTTGTGCCATTTCCCTGTGAAGTCTGAAGGGTCTGGTATTGTCGGTCTGGGCATTGATGAGGACGAAACAAAGTAGAGGATTATAATGCCCTGAGTTGCAATTAGCCAGGCATGACATAATACATGTTTAAGACTTACAAAAAACGCAAATAAGACATATCGCACAATCCTTGAAGTACCTGCTGCCATTTCCGCCGGTCCCTCGCCTGCTGGCGGAGTTGAGTTGTCAGATCTTTTTTCCTGGTTCTCCTTCCGAAATGCCAGGTTGGCTAGCCTTCAGTCCGTATATAAGCTATGGAACGCTGGTACTGAGTCCGACCTCCGCACTCGTAGCGAACGCGATGGCCAAGTCCAGCACACAGATGATCTTGCTCCTAATAGGGGGTCGAGATGATCGTCAAAGAGACATTCGCACAGGATGTTAGGATATGACTCGGCGAGATAAGCAGGCCAAGCCAGGACAGTGTAGGTGTTCTCAACGCTAGATCGTCAGAGTAAGGGATGTAATAGCAGACAACAGGAATGCTTCTCCAGCTTTCAAGGAGAGACACGCGTGTATTTAGGCGAGCCGTGGCTGCCAGCTGAATATGTGTTGTTAGCCGCTTAGGCTCGCTACTCTAGATCCAATTGAATGTGCTTGGCGGAGGCCTGCACCACCCTGGCTTGCTCGCCCCGCCATTCATTGCTCTCTTCATCATCATTGTTAACGGACTGAAAGGTATTCACAGTTCCTGCACCGTGAATAGGGTCGGAACAGGACTGGAGTACATTGTCTGTGATTTCATGGAGTTAGGGTCATCTCGCTACTACTACTTTACTCTTTAGTATTTCCTTTATATTTGACCAGCCCGTGCAGCTCTCAGTGTAAACTGGGACAACCTTTTCATATCGCAATCACTTTACACCTCTTGGGAGGGCTCGGCCTAGTAAGCCAGGCTACAAGAACAAAATGTCGTTTTTTGGGTTCGACGCCACTCTTCCTAGAGATGGTGGCCATCCTACCAAAGCTCCTGGGTTTGGGACCGCTCCAGATCCTTTTGCCTCAATCTCACGGGATCGGGAACTTGAGGAAAACGACGACGACGATGCGTATGTTTGTGTGAACCTTCTCTTACTGGCACCCATACTCACATTTCTACTCTGACCAGCTTGGAATTTGATGATACCTATGACGGCCTTGGTGATCGGTTAGAGGAAGCAAACGATGATCTCAATAACGATACCTTCGGTGGAGGTGGCGCAGCCGCTGCCGCGCCGAAACCGGTTGGGAAGGACTTTGATTTCTATGGTCAGACTGCCAAGGTCTCGGATGCACTCAACGAAGAGCATTTGATCTTCAATCGGCGGCAAGCACCTCCAAAGTCTGTTGCCGCTCCCAGCCCTCCTAAGCCCGCCATGAGGCCCTTCAGAACAGGATATGAAGCATATAAGAACCCTGCGTATATCCCCGATCTACAAATGGATGCAAGTCTATGGGGAACAGAGCATGCTGCACCAGTTAAGAGCTATGGGCCTGCGGATGTTCATCAGAGTAGCCAGGGCGCAGAAGCTGTTCCACACCGTTTGTCCAGTGGAGTGCTGGCCAAGAAGATGATGAGTTTAGAAGAAGTTGAGGCATCCATGCGCTCACAAGCCAAGAAACCAAGTCCAGCCCCGCCAATGCAATATCAAGCGTCACGGATGCCACCTCCTTCAATGCCACAGCCACTGCGCCCTCTCGAGCAGAGTGAACGTTCACAGCATTCGACTACATTTCAGCCTTCTCAGCAAATGCCCCAGCAGCCCACCCAGCATATACCAGCAGCATCACAGGGCGCTCCGCCTAGGCAGCATGCTCAAGGGATGCCAGCTCCTCGAGCAGCCCCGGTTCAACAGCCAGTACACGCGCCCCAGATCCTTCAGCGTGGACAGCCTTTACCTGAGCAAATACTAGAGACTCGTGAATCACCACAGCCTCGTCAGATCTTACAGAACCCTAGGCGACAACAGGCCCAGTTGGCTCCTAGACCTGTTGAGCCACCAGTACAAGCTCAACCTCGAGTGCCGATCGCAGCCTTGTCTAGCCTACCTCACCAGCTACCCATTATTACCCACCCTCAGCAGCTCATGCAGCTATCTGAGGAGGAGCGTAATGCATTTTTGATTGAAGACGCCAAACGAGCGAAGCGCAACCATAAGATCTACTTACTGTCAAGAGACAACGGCCTGATGACACCTCAGGACAAAAACTTCATCACGCGTATTCAATTGCAGCAGCTCATGACAGCGACAGGCAATGTCACTGAACAGGATCCAGATGCGTCACTCTCCGAAGATTTCTACTACCAGGTTCATAGCCAAATCCGAGGAGGGTCCCGGCAGAACCCACAGCAGCCTCTTAGTAACTTTGCACAGACGTATCTGTTTCAGACTGGAAGTCGTCAAGGCGGCATGGCTAGGAGGCAGAATAGGGGTGGTGATAACCACATGCAGCGGATGGAACAGCAGGTGCAGCGGGCTGTTGAGGCTGCAAAGCTTAAGCCCAAGAACAAGCAGCTGGTCATCGAAGGTAGCTTGGGGAAGATTTCATTCAGTAACGCAAAAACTCCGAAACCTTTGCTAAACATCAAACGACACGAAAGCGGTGATGCCAATATCCGCCCGAAGAACACTCGCCAGCAAAGTGGTAAAAAGGTATCTCAGACTACACTCAGTGCCAGCGACCGAAAGACAGTCTTGAAAAACATTGAAGCTGTTTACTCGACGCTTATGAAGATGGAGGATCATGAACGTCGTATGCCTCCGGTCCCGTCTGAAGCTAGTAGCGAGACCACCATACAGCAACACCTCGAGTGGCGCCATACCATGGAAGAACTCAACAAAATTTTCTGGAGAGATCTTAAGGTTATGGAGCCGATTATTTCTAATTCTCCGGTCCTTCATCCTTTCATTGCCTTTCTCTCTTACCCCAAGGGCAAGAAAGCTATGCCGCGCATCTTTAGGCACATCGATGAGGAACAACGTCTTACAATACTGACAATGATCATTGTGCACCTTAACGTTTTGGATGTCATTCGCCTAGTCCAGCCCCGGCTTAATGGCACTCGACCACCGGCCACAGCCCGCGAAGAGGTTGAGCTCTTCTCACAGGCCGTCATGCCAAGTCTTTTCGGATATGTCAACGAAGCTCCACTGAATATCGTTATCGGTCTTCTGGGATTGATTCTGGATCGTGTCAACATGCAGGCCATTACTCGAACCAAAGTTGGGCTGAGTATATTGACAATGCTTATTAGCCGCGCCGAGATTGTAAAGCAAGGCGAAGCAACGAACGATCAGGAGTGGGATCAGTGGTTGACTCTTTACAACCGCCTTTTCGATACCATCGAACCAATCCTTGGGGACATCTTCCCTGGATCTATCAATATTAGCCAGGATATGTATGTCTGGCAATTTTTAGCAGCTATGGGTATAGGAGCAAGCCCTGACCAGCAACAGAGGCTTGTTATTGCGGTCAAGTACGTTCTCCCATGTATCCCTGGTTGATTTCTGATGTTAATCGCATACAGGGACCGTGTCATGGAAACCGTCACGCAAAGCAAGACATTGCCTGCAGACATGGCGAGTCAAAGACTCGGCAATGTCAATCTATTCATGCGCGCTATCGGGCTTGATGTCGATTTGCTTGGCTAGAATTTGAATTACAGTTGACAGTGGAGGTCAATATGCTGCCCCTGCAAACATGGACCAGGCAAATCAATTCAGATCTTCTTAACCCCTTGTGGGTAGTAGCCCTTTGGATAGGACGATATGGTGCCTGCTGGAGATCTGGAGCACTGAATGCAGTCTTCGTTGAGACGAAACCTATTGTTCGTTGCATCGACGGAAGATCAAACGCCAAGTTTAAAACATGTGGAGCCAATCTTGTAGCTTTTAGAAAATGGAGGGATGAGCTTATCGCGGTGGTGGGATTGGGCTTTGGACAGGTCGGGCGCTTCGACAGTTGGCGATATTCAGCTCAGCCTGAAACTGGTCTGTCGTATAGCTTGACTGTGGGATATCTGAGAAGACGCAAGAAAGGGGTTATTTGCTATGGGCTAATGAGCAAAGGATGGAGGGCTTTTTGCTGTTCGCTTGACTTATTATTGCACTACTCAGGCTATTTTCTAATGATGCGGCAAAAGTCGCTGTTATGCTGGAATATTAAGAACCAGCTTGAGTAGAGACGTGTCTTTCGATAGAGCAGTAGATCAGAACTATTACCCATCTTGTACTTTGGATTCAACCGTCTTTTACACGCGAGCATGTCTCACTGAGCGTTTGTCCGTGCTACTAGAGAATCTCGATTTGATGTATCATACACTCAGATCCCCTCGCCTGATTTTCCGTCCATCTCAGCGTCTAGCCTTCTTCATAAGAATACCTCGGGCTACAACATCTTTTTGATACGCAACAGAGCACTCGACTTAAATAGATTAGGAGCGGACCAATACATTCCTTCGAAGTATAGATGCACTATATGATGACACCTCACACTCACAAAACCACCGCCCTCTATCTCCATCACCCCTCCATCTCAACATCGCCCCCCTCCCCCGCCGAACCCCCCGGTATCCGCCCCTCATTCAACTCCTTCTCCAATCGCGTAATCTCCTGCAGGCTCTTCGCGTTTCTAATTAATCCTTCCACTCGCTTCCGCTCCTTCTCGGTCAGCTTCATACGGTAGGTCTTGTCGCCGGGGTTGCTGGCGAGGGTGGAGGGGATGTCGAAGGTGCGGGATTTGATGCCTGTGATCTGTTGGTGGGAGAGGGGGGGGTTAGCGGATGAGTGGAGGGAGAATTAGGTGAGGAGGGGTTGGGGAGGGAGAGGAAGTACCTTGGAGGCGAGGGCGGAGGGTTCTTTGGCGGTGCCGAAGAGCTCGGTGGCTTTTGCGCGCTCGACGTCTTTGACCTTTTGGTAGTCGAGGAAGCGGATGCTGGGGCAGCGCCATATTATCCAGTGTCTATAATGCTGTTCCCACGACAAATGCTTCAGCAACACTTCCTCTTCCCTGGGTATCTGAATTCAGAGCTTCTCATACCTCCCGCCGCGTAACAGGATTTTCTAGCAGTGACAGGTGTGTGAGTCTGGTAAATTTGCTCAAGACATCTAGATCTGCTAGCTCCGCGAAGTTGTTTTGAGTGAGGATCAAAGCAGTCAGGTTCGGTATCGAATTCGCGAGCGTAGGCTGTATGCTGCTGACTCGATTGCGGGCGAGGAGGAGGGTATGCAGGCGTGGGGAAAGGGGGAAGTTGGAGAGGGTACTGATGTCGTTGTCTGTGAAGTCGATTGCATCTTGGTCCTATATTAAAAGCGTCAGCATTGAAAAGAGATTATGCCTGGGGTATATTGGGGGTTTATAAGACCTTTGCAACGCCCAGGTTCTCGATCGCGGGTATTTTGTGGCCTGCAGATTCTCGAAAATTGATATCAATGGAGCTCATCCCAAAATGTAGTATCTGCTCTTTTCAGCTTTGTACGCACCTCTGAGATCCAGTTCGCGTTCTTTGAGGGGGTTGAGGTAGGAGAGGGAGTTTTGAATGAGCTCGGCTGTTAACCTCATTATGGCGATTGATGTTACTCAACGGTGTGGGTGTTCTGGCTTCGAGGCATCCACCAGTATGCGCTTGCGTTGTAAACGGAAGTGGTCAGGGCTTTGCGGGTAGCTTTGATATTCGAGCTAGTACGCTTCTAGCTGCAAAGCATAGAAGGGCATCTCCTAACGCTATGGTTGAGAATGACTACAGTCTCTCGAGGTCATGTGTTGATATATTTTGATGATAATGGCTAATTGATCCGGAAACGTTGGCGGTGCGTGAGCCTTACGGTTCGTCGGATCATCTACTCATGAAAAAGTACAGCTGCGCCCAAGACATTGAGCTCGTCCGTTCCAGATCCATCCCAAACCCCATTCACTGAAACACATAGATAACCCCTTGCCGATCCACACTAACCGTCATACCCACTGGATGTTCCAGTATCGCCACATCTAAAATCGTGTCCAGATGGCTCCTCAACAACTGCTGTTGTTGCGCCGAAATCACCGTACTCCTCGGCGGTCTGGCACCCTTTTTAGTAGGAGAATTTGACCCAGCGGCCGCGTTGGGTGCCGAAGGGCCTGGCTGCGGCACTCTCTCTGTGTTCAATGTCAGCATCGTTGTAGGATGTGACGTTGTGAACTTGGGTTGATCTTCGTCGGCGTCTAGGCCACTAATAACCATCGAGGTCTCTACTCGCGTAACGTCCCAGAACCGGAGCTTTTTGTCCGCACCGCCTGTAAGGAAGAAGCCGTACTTAGATTCACGACCGTCTTCAGGGGCGTCAAGACCGAGTGCCAGGGCGCGGATGCCACGGTCGGGATTGCTGGTGCCATTGCCTAAGGATGGATCGGTAGCGGCAGCGAAGCGAGAGAGCATTTCTTCAGGTTTTTCGTCGTCGACTTTCCAGGGTTCGTAGGCACGGACGCTGTCTTTGTTACTGCCTCTTGTGATGCCAGCACGAAAAACTTCGCGGCATTCTGCTTTTTCGAGGTCCCAAATCGTGATGTCGGGTTGACCGGTACCACCAGCGACGCATACCCACCTACCTCGGCCTTTGAAGGGGTGGATATGTATCCGGTGGATTGGTCTTCCACCTGAGAGTCCCCAGGCCCGAAGACGGAGGCGGAAGCGGAGATCCCAGAGATCTAGCACACCGTGCGAGGTTCCGAGAAGCAGCCAACCATGTCTGATGTCAACGCAAAAGCACGTAGGTGTGCCATGATGGACTGGATTCTCCAGGGTGTAAAGCACGCTCATGTCTCTAAGATCTAGGGCGATAATCCGTGAGGTATTCGTGGCTATTAGCAGTATTGAGTTGCCATCTGACTTGAAGTGATCCAACCATACCGCGTACTCATCTTTCGGTAGCTGGTATTCTCGCACCAGCCGAAGCTTGCCATACTTTGTAGTATCACCTATATAGTTACAATCAACTCGGACGACATTGATGCTACCATCGGTAGCACCGCTAACGAAAGTATACGTGTTTTCTACAAAGGCGAGACACTTGACTTTCGCTCCATTAGAATTTCTATGTGTCTGTCTGGACCGATGGGCTAGATTTCTCTCAAGTCTTAAGGTGTCCCAAATCTTAACAGTCCCATCATCCGACCCTGTTAGGAAGAAGGTGTGATCAGGCGACGGGAGGACTCGGTTGATCGGGCCCGTATGCTCACCAAAGGTGGCGACTAGAACTCCCTCTGGCCTCCAAGGCCTATCCACATCTTGAGAGTCTGCTTTCTTCATTTTATGTCGGCTGCTGATAGGAGCCACTATAGGCCCAAATTCGGTCAACTTAATAGACTGGCGTTCAGCCGCCAGTGAGTCAAGCAGTTTTAGGACATTAGGGTCATTACCGACATACGTATGACCGGTTCCTATTTGAGATGTAAAGTTCTGCTTCTTGTCTCCACGCTCGAGTCCGGAATCAGGTAAGGCATCCGAAGGCTCACGGGTGTAGGGGCCATCTAATTTGCCAAAAGCATTGGCGGAAGTTGTCCCTGTTTCGGCCACTGTCTTAGATGTGTCCCTTCTGTTGAGTAAATTGATAGCACTGGACTTATGTCTAATATTTTTTCCTCTTTCATAGTCACTGCCGGTCTTAAGAGAATCAATGGGGGTAAGGGTACCTTCGCTTGGATTGTTGTCGACCCTTGGAATTGGAAAATGCAGGTTTGCTGCGCGCCTTGGCTCGGCATCTGTGCTTGGGGGTTTGTCTCTAGATTTGACGGCCCTAATAGGTGAGCTAGATAGAGGCGACGGAAGATTTGATGAATCAGGCCTGTTTTTAGCTCGTACAGGGCGTGGTGGTGAGTTCCCATCTAACCGCTCTTTTCTTGCGTTTGTAGATTGTTTCTTCCGCTGGGCTATAGGATCATTGATGGTAGTCGACGCATCAAGCAAAGCATCAGCGATCGTATGAGGGGCAGATGAAGGAGGTTTTCTGGTGTTGAGTGAATCCGCATCACGAGAGTGTCGGCGTGGAGTACTTCGACTCCGTTGGCGGCTTTCGAAGAAGATGGTTTGAGGCATAACCTTGATTTCCTTCAGGTTTATGGTTCTGTTCAGATGCGCATGTTGAACTCCCGCTCCCTCTCTTGGCCGCTTAGGAGCCATACGCCATATGTACTCTCTCAGAGCAAGTAACTTGAAATCGTCACTTGTACCCATGCCAAGGTTTCGCAATCTATTGAGCCATTGCTCGTCCTCGTCCTTCTTAGGAATTTTGCTTAAAGCATTAGGCCGTAAGTCCTTTGAAGAGGTAGTAGGCACAGCCTGGTCAACGGAGCCAAACGAAAAGGTTCTCTGTTGTTGTATAGGCTTCCAAAAAAGACCACCTGGAACCTTTGTTGCCCACATTGCCGCCAGCTCTAACACTGGACGTGACAACGGCTTTTGGAGAGCGTCGAGAAGATTCGTTTCTGCAAAATCGATAATGGGTAATATTAAGTAAGGTTGGATGAGGGGCGAAATGATGCAGTGGATGTCAGCTACCGACAAGTATCGCGTAGAAGCTGATATGAATTGCGCAGCAGCTTCTCTGATCCAGATGTTAGGATGCATCATGAATCTTGCAACGACATCGACCATTTCCCAGATTTTCGACCTTTGAAACAACCCTAGCTCCGCCATGCTCGCTAAAGATGATAGCACTTTCTCCACGACGGACTCTTCTGGATCAGTTAAAGCCTGTATCATAAGTGGTAGGATAAACTCTTCAAGACTGGTCCCACCAACAAAAGTAGCCACCCCTACAATGGTTTGGAAGAAAGCACACTTTAATATCCAATCTTTGTCGTTCAGGTACGTGTTCAGGTGACTAAGGACTACGTCGTTTGCCTTTGAGCTTCCGAAGAACACACAAAGGCTAGAAACAGAGCCTAGGAAAGCTCGTCGAACTGAAGCATCGCTATCGGTCAGCAGAGCCTTCGTATGTGCCTCGAAGTGTTCCTCTAGATCTAGCCTTGCAACATCATAGAGATTATGATAGGCAGTATCTGTAGCAATTCCGTCCTCTGCTTCGGGATCAATCGTTGGAATGGATCCGTCTGCTCGCAGAGCTTGCACCATATCTAGAATTCTGGAGGAGCTATGTGCTAGAGTAGCTAGGCAAGATGCGTATGTTGCACGCACTAATGGTGATGCTTTCGAATATGGACCGGCGATGAAAGTTTGAAGACGTGGACGAATGTACTCTGTAAATACGTAGGCATTGACAGGTGACACCACAGCAACCAGTGACATCTGTCGAACGTCAATACTTCGAACGCTATGTTCGAAAGGAAAAGCCTACGACTTGTGTCATTGTTCGAATAGCGGCAATCTTGACAATATCAGCCCGGTCAGTGAGCATGGCTACTACATAAGGCAGTATGCGATCTAATTTTGCCTCGTCAGTGATTCTCTCCGCAAATGCCAGCATAAGATCGCATGCTCGTATTCTAGCTGCAGACCGTGCCGTGTTCCGTAGTGACGAAACTACTAGTGTAAGGAATATCAGTGACCCATCGTCGACAGGACGTCGACCTGTAGCCATGGCTTGATGTCTATTGTTCGGTATGTCAATCTGGACAGGAATAACTTCATCAGAAGCAGGCTGCAAGCCCGGGCTTAGGCTGTTTTGAATCTTCCCCTCTTCATAACCTAGAAAATAGGAAATTTTATCGAAGTCGTAATACACTCTGTCAATTCTATCATCTGCTTCCCCGAAATTGGCAGTCTCTGGCAAGACAGGCGCGCGGCCGGAGGAAGGATCGGTGATCACCCCCATGTACTGATGAAGAAAGCTGTAGAAGTACCCAGGAAATGCTTTATGCCGCCAAAAATTTAAATATTCCTCAGCTGAGTATCTTGACTCTGGCTCTAGTTGTATCATGTGGCTGACCAATTCACGAATGTCACCGTCCTGAATCTTGCTAAGATACCCATGTTCAGGATCATATTCTCCTTTCCTGTATTTGTATAGTTGACTCAAGGAGAATATTGGGGCTTCGAGGAAAAGCTCTGCGATCACACAACCAACACTGAAAACGTCCATTGCCCACGTCACCCCTCGACCATCGTCCTTCTCACTTGCTCCTAAGAACCGCTCTGGGGCAAGATAGCACGTTCTTCTGCCCGAAGTGTCGAAGTAGTAAGAAAAGTCAGCAGGATTATCTTCAGGTAGATATGTCTTTTTGAAAGATGAGGAGAAGTCCGTAAGATACAACCAGTTCCACGACGTCACTAATATGTTCTCTGTCTTGATATCACCGTGGTAAATGCTTCGGACATGACAATCTCGGAGGGCGCAGAGGAGCTGAAAAGCCAACCATTTCTTTTCAATGTCTTCGAGGAAAGGACGTGTGCTGCAAGTATGAGATAGGTCATTAGAATAAGGGTTATGGGATGCACCTTAATCGATCGTATAGCGAGCTGTAGAGATATTGCCTAACTAGATACCCGTTCGTACTTGTCTCAATAATTCTCTGGTAACCAAGGGCATTGGGGACGTCCAAGAGCGCCTCGCGTTCGTCTGCGAACTAGGTTAGCTCTCTTTACTTGGCTAGTAGTCCTGAAGCCAACATACTCACGCCGTATAGCTTGCACATATTTCTTCAAGTCGAGCTGTGGAAAAGGTTTCATGACCAGCTTGACAACAACCAAGCCATGCTGATGCCTTGCTCGGATGCTCTTCATGAATCTTGCGGTCCCTAGAGACTTTTCGTAGGTAAGGTCTGATAGCTCTGGCACATCAATACCTGCCGACCCTGCCGACAGGGTCGTCATGGAGAACGTTTGTCCCATTTTTGGAAGCCTCTCCGTCGATTCATTACCTTGTAGTTGTTGACGTTGGATGCTTGCGGTCCATCATGGCCCTGTGCATTGACGCTTACAGCCGCAGGAACCGGCTCAAGCGTTCAAGTGTGAAAATTCTGGGATACCTTCAGGATGTGGTGGTGTAAGTTGAGAGTATCGCGATAAAATCTACATAGTTCTATCTCGACAAGGTACTCCGAGGGCTCGTCGATGGACGGCGTTAATTCCGCTATAATTTTTGCTTACCTTAGAAGGGTCCACCTAGCACTCGTCTAAACCTAGCAGTCGTCCAGCCCTATAGGGCTGATAATCCACATTTCATATTTTATTGCTTCAAACGATTCGTTTTAGGTGAACTACGTAGCTAATAGGACCTCTTTGGGGCCCTTCTGATACGCATGCCTCGCCCTGATTGGCCAGTTATAGATATCACGTTATTCCTCTGCTTCTGATCCTGATCCTGATCCTGCTCCTGCTCCTGCTCCTGCTTCCGCTTCAGCTTCAGCTGCCTGACCCGTAGCTTAACTATCAGCTGCTTCTTCTTCTTTTGTCTAGAGCTTGCTGTCATTGATGCCGAAGTGAAGAGCTCAGAGCCTAGACGTAGTAGATCATTGACCTGCTGCCTGAAGACGTAGAATTCAGTCACATACAGCTGCTTCTTCTTCGGAGCTAGTCTTTGAAAATGCTGATTGCGTACAGAAGCAGCCTTTCGACCATTGATTCGATCCGTAAGAGTATTCTTTGGTATGTCATGTTGACGAGCGAGTTTTGCTTTGGAAGGATTTTCGTTGGTTACTGTAGCCTCATTCCAACGGGCTTGAGCAAGCGTTATGCGCTCTTCCTGTGAAAGTTCGATATCTTCAGAAGGTATGAAGGACATAGGGGGGGTGGCTGCCATCGTTTTGCTGATATGTTGAAGAATTATACGTTGGTAGCAATAAGATATGAAATGTGGTTATCAGCCCTATAGGGCTGGACGACTGCTAGGTTTAGACGAGTGCTAGGTGGACCCTTCTACGTGCTTACTAATTACTCGATTGTATTACAGTCAATTTTCTCACCATCTTGCAATATATTCCTCAACATTTAGCCAGGTATTCTTTTTGGTCGAGAGAATCTGTAGTAGTAGAACCCGTAGTATCTGGTACATCCTACAAGGGACTCTGGTGAGAAGTAGCGCAACTTTATGGGTGCTGTGGTGTCAGTGATCCAGAGCATGGAGGTTTGGGCTAAGATGAGTACATGATGCAGATGGAGGAATTTTATCGTGGCTAGATTTTTCCATCTTTTCTTGAAACGTTCTGTGAATATCACCGAAAGCAGCGAGACAAGCTTCAGCGTTTCCTTAGCGAGCGAGAAGCCCCGTGCTAAGACTTGGTTGATTCGTCAAACCTTTGAACGCAGTCTGGCAGCTGTCCGTGGCCTGCTGAAGGTTTCTATGCTAATCAACAATTCCACTTCTCGTTGCTAGGTCGCACATAAAGTATGCGTCATCTAAACAGCCCAATTAGATTGGTATCTCTTTTAGAAGCTCTTCTGCCTAACGAAGAGGTTGGCCTCGCGAGTATCATCTCGCTCAAAACGCAGCCGGTCATGGGCTTTGGAAGGATTGTGCACTAGGATGGTCGGAAACTTGGGATTGCCACACGCAAGTCCGATAAAGTTCTTAATTGTATATGGAGAAATATTTCAGCAGTCGCAAGATTTTCGTGCACTGGCAAAGCATTCGTGACCTAGAGTGCAGCACCTCATTTTGAGCGGCTTTGCAGCGGGCTTCGCGGGGTCAAGGAACGAACACTTTAACAAACCATGTCGGGAAGTTGCAGATACGGGAAATTGCTACCCTCACCGGCAGCTTTAACTCCACAGCAACCCACTGCTGTTCATTGATTCCGGAAACAACAGGTCGTTCAGTCAGACATGTCCTTTGATGGGATCGATATCCAAGGCCATGATGGCGATGATGACCCTTGCTTCCAAGTCTTCCAAAAAGAGATGCAGCTCAAGGATGAGGCCAAACGCTTCAAGACTCGAGAACAATTCGCTTCGAAAAAGTTGCAGAGATTCTCCAAGCAGAAACAGTGGCGGCAGCAAGTCAAACGCACACAGCAATATCTTGGACTGTGTACCCCTCGCAACTCAACGACGGGGTCTATAGAAGCTATTTGTTCCGATCTTGAACATCTCACAGTCACGGCTCGAGCGGATTCAGATCTTTCGTTACACGGCAATCTCGAATCATTGCGCAATGATTTCAATTCATTCATATTCTTTATCTCAGTTGATGTCGAAGCTTTTGAGTTTAACCAGAGGCTTATTACGGAAATCGGTATATCTACGCTCGACACTGTAGATATCCTTGGAGTTCTACCCGAAGCGAAAGGGAACAATTGGGCTGCAAAGATGCGATCTCGCCATTTTCGTATACGGGAGCACAGTCACCGTCTCAACAAAGTTCATGTTGAAGGATGTCCAGACCAGTTCCACTTCGGCCAAAGCGAGTGGATTCACGAAAGAGACGTGGTTTCAACCTTACAAGAATGCTTCAATCCTTCACCGCCATCCCTTAGCAATTATCCGAACAGAATACGCAAGGTTGTGCTGGTTGCACACGATGTTGCGGCCGATATAAAATATCTTACGGAACTGGGTTTCAATGTGACTCGGATGATATCGGATTGCATTGACACTTCCGACCTCTACAAAGCTGCACAGCGTGACGCGAGGCAGTCTGCTCTGAGTACCTTGCTGCTTCGATATTCTATAGCCGCTAGACACCTGCACAATGCTGGCAATGACGCGAATTATACCCTTCGTGTCATGATAGCAATTGTGCTAGATGTCACCCACAACAAAAGAACTGCGGAAGATCTGGAGATTGAGAAACGCAGGAGGATCGAAGCTGCATGTGAGGAGGCGAAAGCAAAAGTATGTACTGAGTTTGAGGGCTGGAGTACATCTGAGGATGACGATGTCCCAGAGCCTTCGACCATATCCTCGAAAATGGACCGTCAACAGGAAAAGAAAGGGCCTGGGATCTCTAAAGAACCATGCAGATCCGACGCAAAGCCGACCATGAAGCGCGCGAACCCACATAGACGAGGTCGACCAGCATATCTTACTCACATAGATGGCAACTTGGATGA
>JAABUS010004993.1_pt1 | contig 18147 bp, 11 predicted proteins | sample 5560161 | NCBI WGS metagenome assembly JAABUS01 (sample SAMN10711885, study PRJNA513376) | rock metagenome | isolation source: Antarctica rocks | place: Antarctica: Victoria Land, Trio Nunatak nord | collected 2016-01-04 | reverse complement strand
ACTTTCCTCCTAACAGGCAGCGGACGGCGAAGTCGGACAACCCAAAAGTATACCACAAAGCCCCGCAAGTATCTCTAATGCGGGGCTTTGACTGGGGCTTTGCGGATACTTTTCTATTTGTTGGGCGCAACTAGGAAAAGTTACTCTGCTAGAAGAATCTAATTTTTATCACTCTAAAGCAAACATGGCGATGTAACGCAAAACACAATGAAAGCGCTTTATTTAACTATTTTCTTGATGGGAATTTCTGTATTGGGCTTTGCCCAAACAAAAGACGAAGCTGCTGTTCGGCAAGTTGTTAAAGCAGAGATTAAAGATTTTCATACCAACGCCGACCGCAAAAGGGTCTACTTAAATTGGTGGCAATTACTACCCGAGTCTCGTTGGGTATCTACAAACCTTGAAGGCAGTGTTTTGTTTTTGACAAGCGATGTTATAAAGAAGGCAATTGCCAACAATTTTATGCCGCCAGCAGATAGTGCAACTTTTACTTTTTCCAATTTTGCGGTAAAAGCCAGCGGCAAAGTGGGAGAGGTTACTTTTGATGATAAATCTGTTACCCCTGATAGTAATATTATCTATTCCCACCAGTTTCGTTTATTGGAAAGGGTAGACGGTACCTGGAAAATAATTAGCGGTGGGCTACATCAGTATAAGCCACAGTGAAAAGCATACTAATATGATGCTTGAGGAGTTTAGTTACGCTTCAATTTATGTGTTTGGCTAAAAAGCCGCTGCCACCAACATTAAGAGGAGTAGACGAAAAGCCCCAAAACGAAGCCCCGGTAAGAACGACTTACCGGGGCTTTTTGTTCTACTCCATGTGTGTGCCCTGAATGGTAAATATAGTTCTTAGAAATAAGAATCCAGAGAGTGAAAGTCTCTTATGCGCGGGAATAATCACCCGAAGCATTAGTAAGCCGCAAGGTGGTCTGGAGCGATCCATGCACTGAAGTAAGCGGGACTACAAATACCTGTACTGACGAACAGGAACTGCATATGAGGCATAGCCATTGGGATGAGTAAGCACATCATTACAAAGTCCGAAATGACTGCAGATGGTTATGTAGATGCAGCAGGCATAGGTAGAAGGCTATTTATCTTACCAGGGGAGGTCTCCTTGTTTGTTTAGACTAAAGGAGAAGTCAGAAGAGGTCATAGTAGTTGTTGTGTTAACGAGCCGTGCCCAAGGGAGAAACACGGAGGTCTCACAAAGCAACGAAGGACCAAACATTAATTAAAGTTGTTCCAAATGCTGTAAGGAGGCGTGCCAGCCTTACGTTAAGCGGAACAGGGAAACATGAAAAGTAAAGAGATGATTGAACAGGTAATTAACCGAAGAAACATGCACTTAGCCTACCGGCAGGTTGTGCGGAACAAAGGTTCTGCAGGCGTGAATGGTATGCGGGTAAATGAGCTAAAGCAACATATCGATAAAGATAGGGAAGCGATAGTTTTAAGCATTATCAACGGTACCTACCTGCCACAACCCATTTTAGGGGTATCCATTCCCAAGGGCAACGGCAAGACGCGTTTGCTTGGTATCCCAACAGTAACAGAGAGATGGTTGCAACAAAGTGTTGCACAAACCATCACGCCATTATTCGAGTATGAATTTAAAGAACACAGCTATGGTTTCAGACCCGACAAAAGTGCAACCAATGCATACAACAATCACAGCAGTACATTGCCGAAGGTTATCAGTCCCGATAGCTATCGGGATTGGTATAGACCTTAAAAGCTTCTTCGATGAAGTAGACCATTGCTTGTTGTTGCAACTGTTGTACAGCAAGGTAAAATGCCCATTACACTACGCCTTATACGCAAATGGCTCGGAGCGCCAATAATGATTAACTTTGCCTCTGCTGGTCTTCTTAAAAGCATCGCCATCATCGCAGTTGCAGGGTGTTCTTCACCTGCAACTTGCACAGAGCAGTGACTTCGCCAACCCTTATAAAACAAGGCTGGCAATATCCATATTTCATTAACCTCATTTATTATTGGCTGCACAGTGTTGATCTCGCTATTGCAGGTAAATTAGCAGTCGATATTATTCCTTTGCCTCTGCTGGTCTTCTTAAAAGCATCGCCATCATTGCAGTTGCAGGGTGTTCTTCACCTGCAACTTGCAGCAGAGCAGTAACTTCGCCGCCCTTATATAACAAGGCTGGCAATATCCATATTCCATTAACCTCATTTATTATTGGCTGCACAGTGTTGATCTCGCTATTGCGGGTAAATTAGCAGTCGATATTATTCCGGGTTAAAAAACTTTTTAACCTTGTACAGCCACAAGGTAGATTATCGGTTGTTAATTGACAATTCCAAAACTAAATCAGAGGTTATTACTGATGGTTATAGTAAGCAACAATATCAGGTTCAGAATCAGGATAAATGGTTAATTAATAATTGAAAATTTAACTCATAATGACACGGGCTGAAATAAAAGATAAAGTTTTGGAAGGCGGCATATTGGCAATAAAGCGACTAATTAACCGCAAGCGGAAAGACAAATACATTTATTGTGGTTTCTGAGAAAGGCAAGGTTAATAAATTGAAAGCAAAAAACATCAAACTGTAGATAGCACTTAAAACGCATCAAGAATTTTTGCACGCGATAAATCGGCGGATATCCAACAACCGGTAACACTGCAGCAAGGTGCTAAAAAATTTCAGAGTCAGGTTTTTTTATTAACAAACTTGTATGAATTAATATTGCAAACATTTATAGTAGTCACATGAAAATTTATCAAACAAAAAAAGGGATTATCATTAATCATAATAATGAATGGTTTACAACACCAGAAGCTTCCTGGGACACTTTTGTTAACAGGTCAAATCTTTTTAATCAAGTTTTTGATGACATAAAAAGTTTGTCAACAGATAAATCATTTGCTGATACTATTGATTTTGAGGTAATTGCTCCTATAGGCAGCCAGGAAGTATGGGCAGCGGGGGTAACATATATGCGCAGCCGTGAAGCACGTATGGAAGAATCTAAAGATGCAGGTGGCGGGGATTTTTATGCAAAAGTGTATGAGGCAGAAAGACCAGAGATTTTTTTTAAATCGCCTGCCTATAGGGTAGCGGGACCAAAAAAAATTGTTCGTATAAGAAAGGATTCCAAATGGAATGTACCTGAACCTGAGCTAACTTTATTTATATGTTCACAAGGCACTATTGAAGGTTATACGATAGGAAATGACATGTCGTCACGTGATATAGAAGGAGAAAATCCTCTTTATCTTCCGCAAGCTAAATGTTACGATGGAGCAGCAGCAATTGGTCCTTGTTTATATGTACCTGAAACCTCAATTAATCCTGATGCTATTATTACTATAGAGATTCATAGAGCATCTGAAAAAATATTTTCAGGAGAAATTTCAATAAACAGAATGAAGCGTAAGCATACTGAGTTAGTTGAATATCTGTTTAAAGAAATGTCATTTCCCAATGGAGCTTATCTAATGACAGGAACAGGCATAGTACCTCCCGATAGTTTTACATTACAACCGGCAGATGAAATAAGGATTTCTATAGAAAACATAGGAACACTGATAAATACCGTAGCTCAATAGGTTGCAGAAGTTCTTACTTAGAAGTAAATACTTGAAACACTGCAGTTGAGTAAGTGACACAACAAAAGATGCAATAAAATACAATAATTTGCTCATAAACAATTTTAGCAATGATGGAAGGAAAACAAATAATAGGTTTTGAACTTGTTGCGAATGGATCTGAAAAGTTTCAATCTGTTAATCCTGCAACAGGGGAGAAACTGTCGCAGAATTATTTTAAAGCAACAGCAGAAGAAGTTGAAATTGCGACCAAAAAAGCTGCTGCCGCATTCCAGATTTATAGAAAAAAATCAGGATCGGAAAAAGCCTTTTTTTTGGAAGCTATTGCCAATGAAATAAAAGAATTGGGAGACGAACTGGTTGAAGTTTGTTTAACGGAAACAGCTATACCAAAAGCAAGGGTTGAGGGAGAGCGGGACCGAACTGTAAACCAGTTAAAGTTATTCGCTTCGCTTTTGAATGAAGGTTCATGGGTGGATGCAAGAATAGAAATTGCTTTGCCTGACAGAACTCCTCTTCCTAAGCCTGATCTGCGTTGCATGTTAGTTGGTCTTGGGCCTGTTGCTGTGTTTGGTGCAAGTAATTTTCCCTTGGCATTTTCAGTTGCCGGAGGTGATACAGCATCAGCTTTTGCTGCCGGTTGCACTGTTATTGTAAAAGCACACGAAGCACATCCCGGCACTTCTGAGTTGGTGGGAAAGGCTATACTTAAGGCTGCTAAAGATTCAGGAATGCCTGATGGTGTTTTTTCATTATTACATGGTGATGGCCCTGTAACAGGTATTCATTTAGTAACCAATCCGTCAGTTAAGGCAGTTGGTTTTACAGGTTCATTTAAAGGCGGAAAAGCACTTTTTGATGCAGCGGTACGGCGGGAAGTTCCTATTCCTGTTTATGCAGAAATGGGCAGTACAAATCCTGTTTTTATCTTGCCAGAAGCAATGCGTGAAAGGGCAGACAAAATTGCCCAGGGATTTTCCGGTTCTGTAACAATAGGTACAGGACAATTATGTACGAATCCGGGCATGCTTATTTTTGAAAACGCAGATGGGGCTAAACACTTTACAGAACAACTGAGTGAGCATTTTAAAAAAACAACTTCAGGTGTAATGCTTGCAGAAAATATTTATAACGCTTATCACGACGGTCTTTCTCATCATTCAGCATTAGAAGGTATAGAAGTGCTGGCAAACGGTATACAAACAGATGGAGTTAATACTGCTCATCCTGTTTTGTTTAAAACAACCAGCCAAACTTTTATGGCACATCCTGATCTTGCAGAAGAAGTATTCGGACCGACAAGTGTTGCAGTCGAAGCAAATTCGAAGGAGGAAATGCTGACAATAGCTAAAGATCTTTCAGGTCATTTAACCGCAACAGTACACGGCACAGAAAACGATCTGCTTGCAAACAAAGAGTTAATTGACCTCCTCGAACAGAAGGTTGGCCGGTTGGTAATTAACGGTTTCCCGACAGGGGTTGAGGTTTGTCATGCAATGGTACATGGAGGACCATTTCCTGCTACCTCTGACGGGAGAAGTACGTCTGTAGGTACTGCAGCAATTAATCGTTTCACAAGACCGGTTTGTTATCAAAACATGCCTGCGGCTCTTTTACCTGAAGAATTAAAAAATGAAAACCTTTTACATATTTTGAGAAGGGTAAACGGGGAGTTTACCCGGCAGCCAATTAAGTAAAAACGATTTTTTATATGCTTACAGCCCATACTTATTTTATTAATTAACACCTGCTAATAAAAATTCAATTATCGGATTAGGTACTTTGTTTGCAAAAGCCCACAATCCTTATATCATAGCTCGCACTGCAAGATTCGTCATTGCAACAGGACTATAATAAGCTTCTTTCAAAAACTGCTATGCATGTTTTGAATGCTTTCTCCCCTGGTTGGCGAACGGCATCTATCCACCGTGGCGAACCCTTTTATGCAAAAAAATGTGTGAAAACTCTTCCAGGTAGGTAAAGCAAATAAATGTGAAACTTATACCTAATTCTATTCAATTATTTATCAGGTAGTACTGTTATCCTGATGTTTTTATAAAAAGCTTCGGCTTTTCCACCGCCATGAATTTGTAAGGCGATAAGTCCTAACTGTACAATCTTTTCATCCGGTTCCGTGTAATCAACAGTGGGAGTTCCGTTTAGCCAGATTTGAATTCTATTACCTTTACAGCATATCCGGTAATCATTCCACCTATTAGGTCGGAGTGCTTTTTTGATAATTAATGAATCTGGCCTGGCAAGGGTAACATTACGCCGGGATTCATCATAGAGGCTGGCCCAATAGCCTTCTCCCAGGTCTGCCTGATAGCCGCTCATTTCATAGGGAGGGTTGGTTAAACGCTGACTGCGAAATTGAACACCTGCATTTACAAATCCGGTACCTGCTAATTTAAATTGAAGCTGTAAATCAAAGTTGTTATACGATCGAGTGGTTGACAGAAAGTTATTATGCCGTACTGTTTCTTTCAGTGAGCCGCCTGCAAGTGCACCATTTTCTATTCTCCAGGTATCAACTGTATCGCCTTGCCATCCACGAAATGTTTTTCCGTCGAAGAGGTTTTGAGGTCTGGTTTCAGGTTGAAAAGATGAATGAACAAGAACAAGAAGAAAAGAGATTATGGTAACTATGATTGTATTCGCCATTTGTAAAATTAAAAAAAGTTTACAAAATGCTGCAATTATATAAACCGGTTAATATTATAACATGCTTTATTTTAATATCTTTGATGAATTTCCTTTTGAAGCAAGGAAAAGAATTATTAAAAAATACTTTCCTTCGTTTTTCACTCTCTTTAACCTCTCTGCAACATTTCTTTATCCGAACCTCCTCATAAATTATCCTTAATTAAATTTTTAAACACCTTCTTATTAACGCTCATTCTTATCATTAATTATCACAGGCGTTTTACTGCCCATGATAATTACTTTAGAATTTTGAGATAAAGCGATATTTTTCAAAGCTTGAATCTGCTCATATTGCAGTTGGTTACTGGTCAAACCGGTATTAATAATACGCTGATAATCTGCAATACCTTGCGCTTCTACACGCTTACGTTCGGCTTCCTGCCGTTCTTTTTGTAAAACAAACAGCATTTTCTGAGCTTCCTGTTCTGCATTTATTTTTTCTTCAATAGCAGCTTTTACACGGTTAGGTAAAGTGATGTTTCTAACAAGCAATTGTTCAAGTTCAAGGCCTCTTCTTTTGAAATTATCTTCAATAGTTTTATAAATACGTGTCTGAAATTCATCCCGTTTATTACTATATAAATCTATGGCTGTATAGTACACAGAGTTGTCCCTGATTTTGGTTCTGGTAACAGGCCTTACAATTTTGTCTTTAAAATCAAGGCCGGTTTGTCTTATCAGTCGCGGAGCTTCGTTTGCCTGCACACGATATAACACTGTAAGGTCTATTATAACCTCCAAACCATCTGAGGTTAATACGCGTATAGCGTCGTCTCCCTCTTTATCACCTTCATCTTTTACGCCGCTCATGGTATAATTTTGCGTACGCACATCTATTCGGTTTACATCCATTAAAGGATTAATAAAATGAAGCCCGCTGTTTAAAACATCATTTTGTACTTTTCCAAAAAGCGTTTTAACACCTATCTGACCGGCATCTATCTGAACAATGCATGAAGTAAGAATACCTAAAACAATCATAAGTGAGGCAACAATGCGTATAATGCCTGCATAACCAGGAAAAGGTGATTGCAGCTTACGAAGGCTTGATGCAGCAAAAAAAACGGCTAATCCAAGAATAATGAGGAGCATGATTAAGGGTTTATGTGCAAATATAAAGGTATCAAAGATGGATTGCTTTACAAGTGCAAAAAGAAAGACGACTGACAACAGACGACTGTCCACCGACATAAAGGTTATCTAAGACGCCGTCGTTCACAAGTTTACAAGAGCAAAAAAAAACGACAGACCACGACTTTAAAGTCCTCAACAATAAAAAAAACAGAAAGGGAAACTTCCTGATGATCATGTCAATACCTATAATAATCGGGGTAACCGGCGTTCAGCAATAAAAAAAGCAGGGAGTGAAAACTTCCTGCTAATCATATCAATCATAAATAATCAGATTAATCTGCGGTCTTTATTCCTCCTCATCAAAGCTCATTGCTTCGCGGGCTGTTGCCAACAGTTCATATTCTTCTTTGCTGCCGACGATCATGTTTTCAAACTCTCTTAATCCGGTACCTGCAGGTATTGCATGACCTGTGATCACATTTTCTTTTAATCCCAGCATATCATCCGTTTTACCCATAATTGCAGCAGAGCTTAATACTTTGGTCGTTTCCTGGAAGGAAGCGGCGGAAATCCAGCTTTGAACACCAAGTGATGCTTTAGTAATACCAAGCAATAACGGAGATGAGGTCGCTGATTGTGCATCTTTGAATTCAATCAGCTTTCTGTCGCTTCTTCTAAGAATTGAATTTTCTTCTCTCACTTCTCTTAAACTTACAATCTGACCCGCTTTCAGCTTAGTGCTTTCACCTGAATCTACTACAACTTTCTTATCGAAAATATAATCGTTTTCTTCATTAAACTCTATCCGGTCTACAGTGTCTCCTTCAAGGAACCTTGTGTCTCCCGGGTCCTGGATTTCAACCTTTTTCATCATCTGACGAACGATTACTTCAATATGTTTATCGTTTATACGCACTCCTTGCAAACGGTATACTTCCTGAATTTCATTTACTACATATTCCTGTACTGCAAAAGGTCCTCTTATAGCCAGAATATCAGCAGGAGCAGTAGAACCGTCAGATAAAGCAGTACCCGCTTTTACGAAGTCACCGTCCTGTGCCAGTATCTGGCGGGTCAGCGGAACAAGGTATTTTTTAACAACACCATCTCTTGCTTCAACTATTATCTCGCGGTTACCGCGTTTGATATTACCAAAGGTTACTACACCATCAATTTCAGAAACTACAGCAGGATTGCTTGGGTTTCTTGCTTCAAACAATTCAGTTACTCTTGGAAGCCCCCCCGTAATATCCCTAAGTTTACCTAATACCCTTGGGATCTTTACAAGCACCTGACCCGGTTTCACTGCCTCACCTTCGTCGAGTACAATGTGGCTGCCTACAGGCAGGTTGTACATTTTGGTATCTTTAGCACCTTCTACAATTAATCCCGGAATTTTTGTTTTATCCTTGGTCTCAATTACAACTTTCTCGCGATGCCCTGTTTGCTCATCTGCTTCTTCACGATAAGTGACGCTATCAATAATGTGTTCAAACTTAATAGCACCTGCAATTTCAGCAACAATCACGTTGTTAAATGGATCCCATGAGCAAATTGACTGACCTTTAGTTACTTGCTGCCCATCTTTGACTTGTAAAGTAGCGCCGTAAGGAACGTTATTTGTTATTAATAAACGGTCGTTCTTAACATCCATAATCCTAACTTCACCTGTACGGCCGATAACTACTTTTGATTTTTCGCCTTCGTTATTTAAAGCGTCTACAGTTCTTAATCCGTCAAACTGAATAGTACCGTCGAATTTAGCGTTTAATGTACTTTCTACGGAAGCTGAACCAGCCACACCACCCACGTGGAACGTACGAAGAGTTAACTGAGTGCCAGGCTCACCAATAGACTGGGCAGCGATGATACCAACAGCATCACCACGTTGAGCGGTATATCCTGTAGCAAGATTTTTACCATAACATCTTACACAAACCCCGCGTTTAGCTTCACAAGTCAATACAGAACGTATTTCAACAATTTCAATGCCTGCATCTTCAATTGTTTTTGCGATGTCTTCATCTATTTGCTGACCGGCTTCAACAATCAGCTCATCAGTAATAGGATTAAGAACTGTATGCAACGAAGTACGACCTAAGATTCTGTCAAATAATGGTTCTACCACATCTTCATTATCTTTTAATGCACTTGTAGCAATACCACGGAGTGTACCACAATCTTCTTCTGTAATTACAACGTCTTGTGCAACATCTACCAGACGACGGGTTAAGTAACCAGCATCCGCTGTCTTTAACGCTGTATCCGCTAAACCTTTACGGGCACCGTGGGTAGAGATAAAGTAATCTAAGACGTTCAAACCTCCTTTAAAATTAGAAAGGATAGGGTTCTCGATAATCTCGTTTCCTGAACTGCCGCTTTTACGGGGCTTAGCCATAAGTCCCCTTATACCGGCTAACTGCTTAACCTGTTGCTTACTGCCACGGGCACCGGAGTCAAGCATCATGTATACTGAATTAAAACCTTGTTTATCACTCGCCATTTCACGAATCAAAGTCTCAGTAATACGTGTATCCACACGGCTCCAAATGTCAATTATACCATTATAACGTTCATTATTGGTAATAAGACCCATATTGTAATTATCCCAAACCTCTTCAACTTCATTCTTGGCATTCTGAAGCAATTCATTCTTAATATCAGGAATGATAAGGTCATTTATGTTAAAAGACAAACCACCTTTGAAAGCCATACGGAAACCAAGTGTCTTAATATCATCAAGGAACTTGGCGGTCTTAGGAACGTCAGTGATCTTTATAATATCACCGATGATTTCACGAAGGCTTTTCTTAGTCAGCAACGCATTTATATAACCAACTTCTTTAGGAACGAACTGGTTAAATAATACACGTCCTACAGTCGTATCAATGAGTTTCTGATATAATTCACCTTTATCAGTTCTAACCAAAGTTTTTACTTTGATATGAGCGTGAAGGTCAATTTGTTTTTCGTTATAGGCAATGAGAACTTCTTCCATAGAATAGAAGGCTTTGCCCTCACCTTTCACTTTATCATCATCTGTGCTTCTTCTGCCTTTCGTTATATAATACAAGCCTAGTACCATGTCCTGTGAAGGAAGGGTAATAGGTGTACCATTCTGCGGGTTAAGAATGTTGTGGGAAGAAAGCATCAGTAACTGTGCTTCAAGGATAGCAGCATGGCTGAGGGGTACATGCACCGCCATTTGGTCGCCATCGAAGTCAGCATTGAAAGATGTGGTTACAAGAGGATGCAATTGAATAGCTTTACCTTCAATCAATCTTGGCTGAAATGCCTGGATTGACAAACGGTGAAGGGTAGGGGCACGGTTTAGAAGAACAGGGTGGCCTTTCAATATATTTTCAAGAATATCCCAGATCACCGCTTCTTTTTTATCAACTAACTTCTTAGCAGATTTTACGGTTTTTACGATACCTCTTTCAATCAGCTTACGAATGATAAATGGTTTGAAAAGCTCTGCAGCCATATCTTTTGGAAGACCGCACTCATGCATTCTCATTTCAGGGCCTACAACGATAACTGAACGGCCGGAATAGTCAACACGCTTACCCAACAAGTTTTGACGAAAACGGCCTTGCTTACCTTTTAAAACATCAGAAAGAGATTTCAAAGCACGTCCGCCTTCAGCTTTAACAGCGTTTGATTTTCTTGAATTATCAAACAAGCTGTCAATAGCTTCCTGCAACATCCTCTTCTCATTACGTAAGATTACCTCTGGCGCTTTGATCTCTAACAAACGCTTTAAACGGTTGTTGCGAATAATAACACGGCGGTAAAGGTCATTCAAATCAGAAGATGCGAAACGACCGCCATCGAGAGGAACTAACGGACGAAGCTCAGGCGGAATAACAGGAATATACTGCATTACCATCCACTCGGGGCGGTTAGTAATACGTGTGTTTGCGTCGCGGAAACTTTCAACTACACTCAAACGTTTTAAAGCATCAGCTTTACGCTGTTGTGAAGTTTCATGTGCGGCAGCATTTCTTAGATCAAACGATAATTGATCCAGGTCAATTCTTTGCAACAGGTCATGAACTGCTTCAGCGCCCATTTTTGCAACAAATTTATTTGGATCCTCATCGGGTAAATACTGGTTGTCTTTCGGTAAAGCATCCAATATATCAAGATATTCTTCTTCTGTGAGCAAATCACCAAAATTCTGCCCTTTATCAGCACGGATACCTGGTTGAATTACTACAAAACGCTCATAATAAACAATGGTTTCTAATTTCTTAGAACTCATGCCTAACAAATAACCAATTTTGTTAGGAAGCGATTTAAAATACCAGATGTGAACTACAGGAACAACAAGTTTAATGTGTCCCATTCTTTCGCGGCGTACCTTCTTTTCAGTTACCTCAACGCCGCAGCGGTCACAGACAATACCCTTATAACGGATACGCTTGTACTTTCCGCAGGCACATTCATAATCCTTTACCGGACCAAAAATCCTCTCGCAAAACAAACCATCTCTCTCAGGCTTGTAAGTACGATAGTTAATGGTTTCCGGCTTTAAAACCTCGCCGAAGCTCTTTTCAAGAATGCTGTCAGGAGATGCCAGGCCAATCGTAATCTTAGAAAACGTAGGCCTCGGACGGTTATCTCTTTTATTCATTGACATATATCGTAATTCCGATTTTATTTTTTTGTTTACAAGCTTTAGTTCGCTTCTCAATATCGTTGTGTCACTCACTTCAGCTTTTAGAATGTTTAATCACCATTCTTTTTTAAAACCAATTCTTTCAGATCTTTCTTTTGCTTGTTCAATTAGCTTTTTAATATAGGAAAAAATTAATTGGATCTGGTCATCATGCTTATCCGTCTTATTCTCCAGTTGCTCCAGTTTCACCAATATATCCTTATGCATCATCAGCAGTTCCTTCATCTTAGAGTAAACACGCATTATCTGAATGTTTACCTGCACAGCTTGTTCGCTTCTCAACACACTTGGAAGCATCAGTACCCCGTGCTCGGAAAAGCAAAATGGTTTATATCTAAGACCCATCTTGAGTGAATTGGAGGTCACATTCTGCGACCTCCAATTTCCAAACTCTTCTTCGTTCATTTCAAACATAAAGTCTTCGGGAAATCTGTCAATGTTTCTTTTTACTTGTTCTTTTAATCGCTTAGTTTCAACTGCGTACATCTCCGCTAAATCAAAGTCCACCATCACCTTTTGACCTATAATCAGGTATATCTTATTTTCTATTAAAGTTTCTGTAACCTTTAGAACTTTGCTCATACAAAGATGTTAATGTAATCACTAAGTTTTTTCAAGGTCGCAAATTGCGACCTCCAATTCATTGGGCTGTAGTTTTAAGGTCGCAAATTGTGACCTTAAAACTATTATCACATACCTCACAGAACTTCCTACTCCAATAACTTAAAGAACTTAAGTGCAAATTTGAGGTCACATATTGTAACCTCCTATTTCTATTATTTCTAACCATATGAATTTCTCTTCTTCCGTGCAATCCTTATAATCCTCAAATCCATATTTTATTCAAACTTCAAATCCAATCCCAAACCTCTCAATTCATGTACAAGTACATTAAATGATTCCGGTATACCGGCTCTTGGAACGTTTTCACCTTTCACGATTGCTTCATAAGTCTTCGCACGTCCGATGATATCATCAGATTTTAATGTCAACAATTCCTGGAGAATGTTGGATGCACCATAAGCTTCAAGTGCCCAAACCTCCATCTCACCAAAACGCTGACCACCAAATTGAGCCTTACCACCAAGAGGTTGTTGAGTGATTAAGCTATATGGCCCGATAGAACGGGCGTGCATCTTGTCATCTACCATATGGTGTAACTTGATAATATAGATAATACCAACTGTTGTCTTTTGTTCAAAGCGTTCACCTGTTTCTCCATCATACAAATAAGTATGACCGAACAATGGTAAACCTGCTTTTTCTACATTTTCCGCAATTTCTTCTACGGTAGCCCCATCAAAGATTGGAGTTGCGAATCGAACACCTAATTTTTCACCAGCCCATCCCAGCACAGTTTCATAAATCTGCCCAAGATTCATACGACTTGGTACACCAAGCGGGTTAAGCACGATGTCAACCGGAGTACCATCTTCAAGAAAAGGCATATCTTCAGCACGAACAATTTTGGCAACAATTCCTTTATTTCCGTGACGGCCGGCCATTTTATCACCCACTTTTAGTTTTCGCTTAACAGCCATATACACTTTAGCAAGTTTCAATACACCTGCAGGTAACTCGTCACCTATAGAAATATTAAATTTCTCTCTCTTATAACGACCTAATTCTTCGTTGTACTTAATGTTGTAGTTGTGCAGCAATGTATTGATCTGGTCATCAGTTTTAGCTTCACCCGCCCAACCTAACGGATTTACGTTTTGGTAATCTATCTGCGACAGATTCTTTTGGTTGAATTTTGCACCTTTACCAATCAATATCTCACCAAAGTTATTGCTCACACCAGCAGAAGACTTGTCCTTTAGTAATGTCTGAAGTTTTTCAAGCAACACTTCCATTATATCCGCTACATTCTTCTCATGCACTTTCTCAATCTTCTCAAGGATCGCTTTCTCACGAACTTTAGTATTTTTATCTTTCTTAGCCCTCTGGAATAACTTCTTGTCAATTACAACACCTTCAGTTCCGCTCGGCGCTTTTAAAGAAGCATCTTTTGCATCACCGGCTTTATCACCAAAGATGGCACGTAACAGCTTTTCTTCGGGAGTTGGGTCACTTTCACCTTTTGGAGTGACTTTACCTATAATAATATCTCCTTCTTTAATTTGTGCGCCGATACGAATAATACCATGCTCATCAAGATCTTTAGTAGCTTCCTCAGATACATTAGGGATATCAGGAGTTAATTCCTCTTCACCCAACTTAGTATCCCGTACTTCCAGTTCAAACTCTTCAATGTGAACTGAAGTAAACCAGTCTTCACGAACTACTTTTTCATTGATAACAATGGCATCTTCAAAGTTGTAACCTTTCCATGGCATAAAAGCTACTTTCAGATTTCGGCCTAAAGCCAGCTCTCCGTCACGTGTTGCATAACCTTCAGTTAAGAAGTCACCTTCTTTTACTGTTTGTCCTTTTTTTACAGAAGGACGAAGATTTATACATGTAGCCTGGTTAGTTTTAATAAACTTGGTTAATTTATAAACAATCAGGTCTTCTTCAAAACTTACCAGTTTTTCCTGAGCATTCCTGGTATAACGCACATGAATTTCTTTAGCATCAACAAACTCTACCAGGCCATCCCCTTCAGCATGTATCTGAATTCTTGCATCACGCGCAGCTTTTCCTTCCAGACCTGTACCCACAATTGGCACTTCAGGACGGATAAGCGGAACAGCCTGGCGTTGCATGTTTGATCCCATCAATGCACGGTTAGCATCATCATGCTCAAGGAATGGAATAAGAGAAGCACTCAAACCAACAATCTGGTTGGGAGCAACATCCATATATTCCACTTCTGCTTTATCTAAAATCGGAAAATCACCTGTCTGACGGCTTACAACTCTGTCTTCTGCAAATTCGCTCTTGTCATTTAATGGTGAACTTGCCTGCGCAATTTTTTTAAGGTCTTCTTCTTCTGCGCTTAAGAAAGTAAGCGTTTTCATATCAACCCTGCCTTCATTTACTTTATGATATGGCGTTTCTATGAAACCCATTTCATTTATCTTGGCGTGAACGCAGAGTGTAGAGATCAAACCAATGTTTGGCCCTTCCGGAGTTTCGATAGTACATAAACGGCCATAGTGGCTATAGTGTACATCACGAACCTCAAAACCTGCTCTCTCACGGCTTAAACCTCCGGGGCCTAAAGCTGAAATACGACGCTTGTGCGTAATTTCAGAAAGGGGATTGGTTTGGTCTAAGAACTGAGATAACTGCGAAGTGCCAAAGAATGAGTTGATAACAGAAGAAAGTGTTCTTGCATTAATTAGATCAACCGGTGTAAACACCTCGTTGTCACGCACGTTCATTCTTTCACGTATAGTACGTGCCATACGTGCAAGACCAACACCAAATTGCGCATATAATTGCTCACCAACTGTACGAACACGACGGTTGCTAAGGTGATCTATATCATCAATCTCTGCCTTGCTATTTGTTAAACGAACAAGATATTTAATGATTTCAATAATATCTTCTTTAGTTAATACCTTCTTTTCTATTGGAAAAGTTAAACCAAGCTTACGGTTGATCTTGTAACGACCAACTTCACCAAGGTCATAACGCTTATCGCTGAAGAATAATTTATCAATAATACCGCGTGCAGTTTCATTATCCGGAGCATCCGCGCCACGCAATTGACGGTAAATGTGCTGAACCGCTTCCAGTTCACTATTTGAAGTATCTTTATTAAGCGTATTGTAGATGATAGAATAATCACCGCTTACTTCTTCTTTTTGAATGAATACACTCTTTACATCCATCTCGCTGATGGTTTCAATTGCGCTTTCATCCAAAACTGTATCTCTTTCCATCACTACTTCATTTCTCTCGATGGACACAACTTCACCGGTATCTTCATCTACGAAATCTTCTACCCAGGTACGAAGTACACGGGCAGCTAATTTTTTACCTAAAAATTTATCAAGGGATTTTTTATCGGCTTTCACTTCATCTGCCATACCGAAAAGCTCAAGAATGTCCTTATCGGTCTCGAAACCGATAGAACGTAATAAAGTAGTTACAGGAAATTTTTTCTTCCTGTCAATGTAAGCATACATTACATTATTAATGTCTGTAGCAAACTCCATCCATGCTCCTTTAAACGGAATTACCCTTGCAGAGTAAATCTTGGTGCCGTTGGGGTGAACAGACTGACCAAAGAATACACCAGGTGAACGGTGAAGCTGGCTGACAACAACTCTTTCAGCGCCGTTAACCACAAACGTACCACGGGGTGTCATATAAGGAATATTTCCAAGAAACACATCCTGAACGATGGTCTGAAAATCAATATGCTCCTCATCATTACAGCTAAGGCGAAGCTTGGCTTTAAGAGGAACAGCATAAGTTAACCCACGCTCCATACACTCGTCAATCGAGTAACGGGGAGGATCAATAAAATAATCAAGGAATTCCAGCACGAAGATGTTACGGGTGTCTGTAATAGGAAAGTTTTCCTTAAACACGCGAAACAAACCTTCTACGTTACGCTTATCAGGCGTCGTCTCTAACTGAAAAAAGTCCTGGAAAGATTGTAACTGAATGTCGAGCAGGTCAGGAGTTTCAGATAAGTTTTTAATTTTACCAAAACTGACCCTGTTAGGAACTTTAGTTGAGGACATATATATTATTAACCGGTTTTATTCAAAAATTCAGGCAAAGCACTGAAAACAGGATACTGAATTCAGACACCTACAGATTAAATGATCATTTCTGGAAATGCGATTTGCTAATTAGCCTAGAATTAAAGGAATGCAAAGGTAAGGAATGGAAATAATATGGGAAAAACAATTTTTATACCAGAAATGTTAATGTGAAAAAACAAAAAAAAATAATATTATTATTACCACAGCTTTATATATTAATTAAGATAGAAATGGCACGTAGAGAAAAAATTTAAAAAAAGAAAAGAGAGGCACCTTGTGACAATCTTCATCCCCTCTCTTATTTTAAGTCCTACCCGGTTGTTGGTTATTTATTCTGCGATTTGCTTATCTTTCTGTTTCAATCATTTCTAATGTCCCAATCCCGCCAACTTGCTGCTATCATGTTTACCGATATTGTCGGTTATACGGCATTAATAGGCGATGATGAACAAAGAGCCTTTGAAATACTTAATAAAAACCGTAAGGTGCAAAAACCATTAATTGAGCAATATGGAGGCAGGTGGATTAAAGAAATAGGTGATGGTGTGCTTGCTTGTTTCACTACAGTTTCTGATGCTGTAAATGCGGCCATAAAAATTCAGGAAGCTTGTAATCTTACAAAAGACTTTTTATTGAGAATAGGTATTCATCATGGCGAAGTTGTTTTTGAAGAAAATGATATTTTTGGTGATGTAGTTAACATCGCTTCCCGCATACAGGCATTAGCACCAATAGGAGGTATCTGGATTTCTGAATCTCTCCATAATAATATATCGAACAAAAGAGAAATCAAAACAAAATTTGTACGTGCAGAAACTTTAAAAAATGTAAAAGAGCTGGTCTGGATTTATGAAGTGTTGATTGAAAACAATCACCCCGGAGAACAAGTTTCATTTAATCTTACAACTGTGAAAACAACTCCTGATAAAAGTATTGCAGTATTACCATTTGTTAATATGAGCAGCGATCCGGAGCAGGAATTTTTCAGCGATGGTTTAACAGAAGAAATTATTAGCGATCTGTCTCGTTTAGAGAAATTATTGGTGATTTCACGCAGTTCCATTATGACCCTTAAAGGATCTAATAAGAAAATAAAAGAAATAGCAAACGACGTTAATGTAAGATACATTTTGGAAGGAAGCGTTCGCAATCCGGCAATGCTCTTCGCATAACAGCTCAGTTGATTGATGCTATGAACGACAGCCATCTATGGACAGAAAAGTATAACGGCACTATGGATGATATCTTTGATATCCAGGAAAGAGTTTCCCGTTCAATTGTTGAAGCACTTGATGTAAAATTGACGATAAAAGAAGAATCGGTTTTGTCTCAACATCCTATTGAAAACGCGAAAGCTTATGAATATTATATAAGAGCACGGCAGGAAATGTGGAAATTGTCGGAACAAGGATTAAATAATGCCGTTGCACTTACCCAAC
>JAABUS010004992.1_pt1 | contig 18148 bp, 13 predicted proteins | sample 5560161 | NCBI WGS metagenome assembly JAABUS01 (sample SAMN10711885, study PRJNA513376) | rock metagenome | isolation source: Antarctica rocks | place: Antarctica: Victoria Land, Trio Nunatak nord | collected 2016-01-04 | reverse complement strand
TCATGCGGCACTCGAGCGACGACTCCTCCGAACTGGCTGCGGCGTTCCTGCAGCGCACGCTGGAGCCGTTCGGCTTCGGCGATCGCTGGGCCTACCTGGCGTTGCACGACCACGGCGGCTGCTACGGCAGGAGCGCGGCGGAGCTGCGCCGCCTCTACGCCTCGGCCGAGCTCGTGCTCAACATGCACGGCGGCACGGTGCCACTCGAGGAGCACGCCGCCACGGCGCGACTCGTCTACCTGGAAACCGATCCCGGGCAGCTGCAGGTCGAGCTGCGCGACGGCTGCGCGCAGACCGTCGAGTTCCTGGAGCCGCACTGCGCCTTCTTCACCTATGCCGAGAACCTCGGACGGCCCGGCTGTGGCCTGCCCGTGCCGGAGCGCTTCGACTTCCGGCCGACTCGCCAGCCGGTCGTGCTCGACTTCTGGACGCCCGAGCCGCTCGGCGAGCAGAACTTCACCACCGTCGCGAACTGGCGCCAGGCATGGCGCGACGTGGCGCTGGACGGGGAGGTCTCCCGTTCATCGGTCAACGGCCGATCGGCGTGGCGCTGCTCGGCGGCCGCACGTGTGAGCTCGTCGACACGCTGCTGAAGCCCAGATTCACGCTGGCGTGCGGCCTCGAGGCGGTCACGGCGGCCGGGGCGACAACGCCGGCGCTCGACCTCCGCACGCTCCACGCGGGCGGCCGCCAGCTCGCGGCGCGCTCCGGCGAGCAGCTCGACCGGATCCGGCTGGCCGGTGTCGATCGCGAGGACGGTGGCTCGACTGGTCCTGAGCGTGTCGGTGAGTCGTTCCAGCGCCGTGCGCTCGGGAGGCCCCGTAGGCGCGTACTCGGCGCGTGGGTCATCTGGGTGCTCGGCGAGGTAGAGATGGTTGCTGTGGCGGCCGCGGCTGAGCGCGGTGTAGCCGAGCTCGCTCGTGAGCGCGTCGTCAGCGAGCACGAAGCCACGATCCACCGTCAAGCCCTGCGCCACGTGGCAGGTGATCGCGTAGCCGTGGACCAGCGACGGGTCCCCGTTGATTGTGGGCGTCGCGAGGAAGTCTCGGTCCAGCGTCGCCACGACGTCCCCCATCCGGACGGCGAGCCGTTGCTGAACGGCGTCGACGGCGATCACGCGGCAACGCTCGCCGTTCGTCACGCCGACCCGCTGGTCGTTGCGCTTGATGACGACGAGATCTCCGACCGCGAACCGGCCTCCCAGCAGGCAGAGCTCCGAGCCAGCGAGCGCGCCGGCCCTCCGCAGCAGCTCGCGAGCTCGCCGATTGAGGTCGGCGACGTCGCTTCGCCGCTGGGCGATCATCACCGCGTCGCCCTGCGCGCGGGCAGCGCGCCAGTCGGCCACGAGCTGCCGGCGCGTGTCGTCCGGAGTCCCGGCAATATGGACGCGATCGTGCGTGACGTAGGCCTGGATCGCGTGCTCCGGATCGCCGTCGCGGAGCTGGTCGAGGGCGCGCCGCTCCCAGGCTTCGCGCTGTCGCCGGTTCTCGGTCAGCTCGACGGCGAGCCCACGCCGCACGAACCCGCGGACGGTGCCGCCGGCCTCGAGCTCTTGCAGCTGGCGGTGATCGCCGACCAGCACGAGCTTCCCGTCGGCCTGTGCGACGGCATCAAGCAGCCTGGCGAGCTGACGGGTCGGGAGCATGCCGGCCTCGTCGACGACGAGCACCGCGCCGTCCGGGAGCGCGCCGTGGGGGCGCTCGAGCTCGGCCAGGAACGCGGCGACGCTGGTGCTTGCAATGCCGCTGTCTGCCTGGAGTTGGTTCGCTGCACGTCGCGCGACGGCGACCCCGAGCACCGGACGACCGGACGCCTGCCACGCCTCGCGCGCAGCGACGAGGGCATACGTCTTCCCGGTACCAGCCTTGCCGACGACAGCGGACACGCGCGCGCCGCCGAGGCACAGGTGCTCGATCATCGCGCGTTGGTCCGCTCCAAGGGTGGGTCGAGTCGTCAGCGCGCGCCGGACCGCGGCATCGGCCGCCCGGCCAGCCCCCGCGGAATGCGACGCCAGAGCGGTGTTCATGATCCGCTGCTCGAGCGCGAGCAACTCGGGTGTCGAGTAGATCCACTCCTGCGCGAGCGGCAGCACTCGCCCGTCGCGGCGCCGGAACGACAGCCGCGTCTCGGGATCCGCCTCGGCCGGCACGAGCGCGACGACGCGATCGGATGCCAGGAAACGGCCGGCCAGCGCCTCCAGCCGGGTCGCGCTGAGCTCGAGATCAGCTGGTAGGCGCTCGCTCAATGTTTGGACGACATCTCGTCGGCTGAAGGTCGCCCTACGCCGGGTCAGTCCGGTGGGCGAAGCGAGCGTGTCGAAAAGTCGGTCGACGTCCCGCTCGCCGAGGTCTCGCGCAACGCGTCGCTGGCCGAGGGTGCGTGCGAGCTCGTCTCGTCCGAATCCCAGATCGGCGGTTCGCGCGCGCCACTCGATCGCAAGCGCCTCGAGCGTCGTGTGGCTGTCCTTGGCTCGGCGAGTGGCCAGCGCGGCGGCTTCCGAAGCCCGCGCGCCCGAGGCTCCCTGCTGTTCGAGCGCAGCTTCAATGTCGGCACGGCGCCGGCTGAATGCCCGTTGGACGTGCTTCGGGACGCCGGCGACCTCCGCGATCCCATCGCGCACGCTCAGCCACTGAACGCCGAGGTGCCGCGAGACCTCGCTTCGCAGCACAGCCTGGTACACGAAGCTTGTCGCACGTGCCTGCGCGTACAGCCGCCGGCCATCGAGCGTCGACCACCGCCCATCCGGGCCCTGCGCCAGGTTGGCGACGAGCACGTGCGTATGCAGCTGCGGATCCCCGGCGCGCGACGTGCGATGCCGGAATGCGGCGGCCACGAAGCCGCCGGCAGGCTCCACGCGGGCTCCACCCGCATCGCGGCGCACCGCCGCCGCCGTGCGCTCCGCGTAGCCGAGTGCCTCGCGCACTGCTCGGTCGTGCGCGCTTCGTGCCGCGGCCCGCACGTCCGCGTCGCCGAGCGCGAATAGAAGGCTCACGCTCTTCGGAGCCGAGAACGTCAGGTCGTAGCCCGCGACGCGGACCGGCACCCGCGACGCCCGCAGGACCTCGCCGGCCGTGTCCTCGCCGGCGAGTACGCGACGCAGTGCCTCGCCCTCGACAACGCGCGGTAGCCCGAGCTGGCGAGTGCCGGCGCCAAGCCACTCGCCGCGCGCCTCCGAGCCGCCGACGTAGTACTCCTCGACGCCATCCCCAACGCTGTCGACCACGTCCACGCGTCCCTCGGCCTGCTCGAGGTAGTACCGATGCTGCCCGGTCGAGAGCTTGCTGATCGACAACACGACGACTCAACCGGTAAGCCGCTGACGCACTCGAGCGGGCAAAGAACTTGTAGGAGGCGCCACGTCCTGCAGACGGACGCTGAGGGCCTACCGGCTGTTCGCAGTGCGCGAAGCACAGGCACTCCTCCGGAGTGCAGGGGTGTGTTCCTCCTGGCTTGTCTACTGCGGCGTCGAGGGAGATGGCGCTCGAACCTGGTTCTACTCCAGGTCTCAGGGTGGCGTCGTGAGTGTCAGGGTACGCTCGCCTCCGTGAGCGGCCCGTTAGGTCGCCTCGCTGCTCTTGGCGCGCCTCGTTGAAATCGAGTGCGCTCCGTACGACGTCGGCCTTACGCCGACGAGCGGGCCGAGCGGTTCGCGCGCGTGATGCTCGTCGCTGACGACGAGTTCCACGTTTCGACGCAAACGGTCTCGACGACGTGCTGATCGCCGGCCACTTCGGCGTTCCCGTCGAGCAGGTCGAGGAGAAGTGCTCGGACCTGCGCGACCGCGGCTGAGCCCGTTCCGGCGGCGTTGCCACCGCCGGGCAGAACCACGAGAGTAATCGTCGTTAGCCCGGTCCAAGGGTCGGCGATCGATCGCGCCAGCCGGAGGCGGGGCTGGACAGCCGAGCCGCCACGCTACTGCTGCCCTCAGTGCGTCGTTTGTCCCGGCGTGCACTCCACGCGACGGCTCGAGGCCCGCTGGGACTGCTCCCTTCGCTCGCTGAGCGACAGTGAGCGGCGGGCCGTGCGCCGACAATTGGGCCGCGTGGAAAGGAAGTACGCCTCCGTCTCCCGCGACAAGCGATACGGAACAGGTTGGTCAGGTACGGTCGTTCGGGTGAGCGTTCTCGGGATCGACCTGGCCGCGGGAACAAGGAAGACTTACGCCTGCGTTCTAGAGGACGGCGACGGCGCTCTATTCGGTGAGCTGTTCAGCAGATGTGACGACGAGCAACTGCTGTCGCTCGCTGCTGGCCAGAAGAAGGTTGCCATCGACGCGCCGTTCGGCTGGCCGCGGGCATTCGTGGAGGCGCTGACGGCGCATCGGCAGTTCGAGGCGTGGCCCGCGCCGGATGACGGACCGCCTGAGGTGTTCCGCGCGCAGTTGAGCTTCCGGGCGACGGACCGCGTGGTCATGCAGACGCGGCGCCCCCTGAGCGTCTCGACCGACAAGCTGGGTGTGACCGCGATGCGGTGCGCCCACCTGCTGCACCGGTGGGCGTCGGAAGGCGAGGCGGTCGACCGGGCCGGAGCGGGACGCTTCGTGGAGGTGTACCCAGCCGGAGCGCTCGTGCGATGGGAGCTTGCCGGGTCCGGCTACAAGGGCGCCGACAAGACGCCGCTGCAGGCCCTGATGACTAACCTCTCCAGCGCACTGCCGGCGCTGCGGCTCTCGGATTCGGACCGGCAACTATGCGAGACCGTCGACGACGCCTTCGACGCGCTCGTTGCCGCGCTGGTGGCAAGAGCGGCGCTGCTTGGGCTAACGAACCTCCCGGCCGAGCCGGTTCAAACGCAGGCGGCGGAAGAGGGTTGGATCCACCTTCCGCTTCGCGGCACCTTGCGGTTCCTCGGGCGCTCGCCGCGGGAGCTGCGGGCAGCGCCGGCGAACGCCATGGCGGAGCGCCTCCGGGCGCTCGGCGTGACGGTCGACAGGAAGGGCTACGCGGGCTCGGTTGACGAGGTCCTCCTCCCCAGCCTGTCCGACGCAGTTGGAGCCGCGATCCGTGCTGATCTGGCGGGCAAGGGAGGTTCGGAGCTTATGACGCGCCGGCAGTCGGCACCGAAGTTTCAGGCTGCCCATTCGTCCGCTTGCCTGGCCGCGAACGTATTCGGACCGTGGCTCACGCGGCAGGAGCCCGTCCCGTTGGAGTACGACAACTTCTCCGGCGAGGCGCACCTCGAGGTGGAGTGCTCGTCCGGCCTACGGGGGACGGCGCCGACGCTCGACTTTCTGGTTGACGGGGCCCCGCATCCTCGCCGTGGAGTCGAAATGCGTCGAAACGTTCAAGACCCATGAAGCACACTTCGCTCCCGCCTACCGCCAGGTCCTGCACCGACTTGCGGACGCGACGTGGCGCGCCGAGTTCGACCGCCTGATCGAGGATCCGCGCCGCTACCGCTTCCTCGATGCCGCACAGCTCTTCAAGCATTACCTCGGGCTTCGGAATCAGTTCCCGCACCGCCCGATCACGCTGGCGTATCTGTACTGGGCGCCAACGAACGCGGCCGACGTCGCGCCGTGCGCGATCCATGCGGCGGAGCTGCGCGAGTTCGCCAGCTGCATGAACGACCCGCGTGTGCAGTTCGTCGGGATGTCGTACGCACAGGTGTGGGACGACTGGTCTGGCGAAGGCAGGCCCGGGTGGTTGCGCGAGCACGTCGCGGCGCTGCGGCAGCGATTCGACCTCTCGATCTGAGCCACGCTTACGCAGCCGCGGCAGCCGCGGCGGCACCGTCCAGCACGCGCTGTTCTCGCTCCGCCGCAGACAGGATGTCGATCGTCGAGCCGCCGACGCCGTGCCGAACCTCGAGCACCGTGTCGATGCGCTCGGCGACCGTTGGCACGTGGCTGATAACGCCAATGAGGCGTCCAGCCTTGGCGCGCTCTTCGAGTGCACTGATCGCCGTCTCAAGGATCGCCGGGTCGAGCGTGCCGAAGCCCTCGTCGAGGAACAGGGCTCGCAGGTCGCCGCCGGAGCGATCCGCGACCTCGACCAGGCCGAGGGCTAGTGCCAGGGACGCGATGAATGTCTCACCGCCCGACAGGGTTTCCGGGGACCGGGGCAGTCCCGAGTCGCGATCGAGGATGCGGAAGTCGTCCGTGAACGCGTAGCGGCCGGTGATCTCGTCGAGCACCTTCGAGGCGTGGACGAGCAGCGCGCGCTGGCGCCGCGCGACGACGAAGCCGACGAAAGCACGGTCGGCGAGGGCGTCTTTGAGCGCCTCGAACCCCGCGCGCATCTCCCGCGCTCTCGCGAGGAGATCGTCGAGGCGAGCGGCGTCCTCCACCTGACTGGCGGCGTTCTGCCGCTCCTTCGCCGCGGCCAGCACGGACGCGCGCACGTTGTCGAAGCGCGCCGCAAGCGCGCGCGAGTCTTCGAAACCAGCGTCGTTCACCAGGTGCCGACCGTTGTCCTCGTCGCGCTTGCGAGCCGCAACCGCGTTCGCCACCGACTCCCGGAGCCCGGCGACATGCGCATCGAGACGAGCTTCCACCGCCTCAGCGAATGCCGCCAACTCCGACGGCCCAGCTGCCGAAGCGGGCTCGTCCAGGTCCTCGTGCGCCACCTCGGGCAGCTCGTGCCGCAGCGCGATGAGTTCGGCTCGTGCCCCCGCCACAGGTGTGGCGACCTCTTTCTGGAGCGCGAGCTGCGTCTGAGCGATTTGCGCCGTGGCGTTGGTCGCCGCTTCGCGTGCGGTCTCGCGTTGGCGCTCGAGCTCCCTCGCCGCCTCGAGCCTCGATGCGATCGCGAACTCGGCGGCGTCGACGGCCACCAGCTCGACAGCCACAGGGTCAACGACGCAGTAACCGGGAAGGGCTCGTGCGAGCTCCTCAAGCTCGGACCCGATCACCGTGAACTCCTCCCGGCGCTCCCCCACGCCGCGCTCGCGCGCCTCTACGGCAGTCTCCGCGCGCGCGGCCGCATCGCGATGCTCCAGCCGTGCCGAATCCCGCGTTACCCGCTCGGCGCTCACTTCCTCGACCCGCGCAGCAGCGCGGGCCGCCGCCTCCCCCGCCTGAGAAGCCGCCGCGTGTGCGGCGGTCAGCGGGTCAGACGAGCCGGCGACTCCGGGCAGTGCCGATGCCTGCACCTGGGCGGCCTCCCGGGCCGCAACCGCGGCGGCGAACGTCGCTTCTGCCGTGACACTGCGATCCGTGGCGGCACGTAGCTCGATGGCCGCCGCTCGTTCTTCGGCGGCGACTGTCGTCACGGCGTGGTCGGCGGTGTCGAATGCGGCGGTCGCCGCGTCCAGACTTGGTGCCGGGTGCGCCGCAAAGTCCGGGGGAAGCGCCCGCTGACACACCGGGCAAGGATCGCCGGGGGCGCAGTTCGCCGCGACGTGCGCAGCCGCCTGCTCCCGAGCCGCCACGTCCCGTTCTCGCACGGCGCGGCCGCGGTCTGCCGTCGCCGCCTCGAGACGAGCTTCGACATCCGCTCTGCGCGCGGCCTGCTCGGTGACCGTCGCTCGAGCACTCGCGAGCTCGACCTTGGCGCCTTGCTCGTGCAGAACTGCTCCAGCCAGTTCGGAAGCAGCCGACTCTGCCTCGCGGAGCGCCGCCTCGGCAGCCTTGGCCGCGGTTGCCGCCGCGCGCAGCGAGTCGTCGTGGCCCGTCAAGGCGCGTTCGGCCTCGGCGAGTGCCTTGCGCGCGCCGTCGAGGGTTGCACGGGCGACCACGAGCTCTTTCTCCTCGGCGGCAATCCGCAGGTCGGCTGCCGCGCGTCGCTTCAGCGTCGCGCGGATCGCCGTCACGCTCGCCTCGTGGCGCGTGAGGCTCGCCGTGTCGACGCCGTCCTTACATGCGGCCTCCCACGCTGCCTGCAGCTCTGACAGGCCCTCCGTCGCCCCCCGCGACGTCGTCCGTGCCGCCTCCAGTTGCTTCTCAAGCTCGTCCGCACGCTGCTCGAGCGTACGCAGGGCCGCCGCGCGTGCTCCGCGCCGCGCCGCAAGGCGGTCGCCCTCCGCCGTCGCTTCCTTCGCGCGAGCCTCGTAACCACGACAGCTCTCGACGAGCTGCTGAACCTGCTCGGTGAGCGTCTCGAGTTTCGTGTGCTCGGGCTTCAAGGCTGCCACGTGCGCGTCGGCCTTCGCGACATCGCCGACCGGGTCCGCAAGGAACTGCATTCGCGCGCCCATTAGCTCGCGCTCCCGCTCAGCAACGAGGCCGGCGTGGCGCTCCGCGAGTGCGCGGGCTTCCTCTAGCTGCTCGAGCCGGAGGATTGACTTGAGCGTGTCCGTCCGCTCGCCGGGCGTGGCCTTGAGTAGTCGCTCGAACTTGCCCTGTGGGAGCAGGACGCAAGAGCAGAAAACGTCATAGGAGAGCCCGAGTACCTCCTCGATCCGGGGATCGACCTGCCTAATGCCGTCCACCTTCGCGATCCCGGAGTTTGAGAGGCATTCGAGTTCAGCGCCACCGCCCCCGGACCGGGCAAACGTGCGCGTCACACGCCATCGCTCTCCGGCTGCCTCGAATTCGAGCGCCACTGACATGCGCTTGGCGCCGTGTGCGAGCAGCTCCGTCGAGGATTTCTTCGACCACGTCGAGGCGCCGTACAACGCCCAGGTCATGGCCTCGAGGAGGCTTGACTTACCGGCTCCGGTGTCCCCGATGATCGCCACGATGTCGAGGTCCTGGAACGAGACGGTCCGCTCAGTTCGGTACGAGCGGAACCCCGCCAGCCGGAGCTCGAGCGGCCTCACGCCAACACCTCCTGGGGCCTCGGCAGCTCAGTGTCCATGAGCTCTTCGAGGCCGTCGACGCGAACGTCACCGCGCTCATCGTGCACGCCTTCCTGCACGGCTCGCCACAATGTCCTGACGGTGGTCGCGGGAACCGTCTTGCTGCCCCGCTCCGCGAGGTACTCGTCGAACAACTCGTCGATTGTCTGCTCCTGCTCGGCGGCCCCTGACAGGTGTGCGGCCTCCAGTCGCCGGCTAGACGCGTTCTCTACGACCTCGACGATCGTGGCGTGGGGCATGAGCGACCGGACGTGATCCACCAGCCCGTCGATCGGATCCTCGGTCTCGACCACGACCTTGACGATGGCGTTGCCCGCCGTGCCCGTGGCCGCCTCGACATCCGCGAGTGAGCCCCTCAGCAGCCGCAGCGGACGTGCGCTCGACAGCGGCAGCCGCTCGATCTGAGCCGGCCGCCCGGGCTCGCAGTCGACAAGCACTATCGACTTCACCTCGTCGCGCTCTGCGAAGTCCAGGGCGAGCGGCGAGCCAGCGTAAGCGGCCGTGACCGTGCCCGCGACGTCCTGCGGCCGGTGGATGTGGCCGAGCGCGGCATAGCTCACAGCCGGCAGCGAGTCCGCGCCAGTCGCGTACTCCTCGGTGACGTGCACTCGCCGCTCCGAGCCGCCGAGGACGGCACCGGCGACGTGAACGTGTGCCGCGTAGACGAGCACGTCGGCCGAGCCGTCGTATCCGTCCACGAGACCTTCATGGAGGGCTCGGTTGATGGCTCGCAGCTTGTCCGCGTAGGTCGCATGGATGCGCGTGTCTGCTCCGAACCAATCAACGAATCGATTCTGGTGGATGAATGGCACGGGGGCGATCCGAATGCGCTCTCCGCTGCTCGCCGCGATGTCGAGAATCCCGCCGGCGTCCGGTGGCAGCACGCGGGGGACAAACGTCACTCGTGCCGACCGTCCCCCCAGACGGGCGAACACGTCGAACAGACGCGGGTGATCGTGGTTACCGGCGAGCACGACAACCGGCGCGATATCCCCCAGCCGCTGCAGAGCGTCAATGCCTTGCCGCATCGGGCGGTGCCCTGGCATGAGTGCGTCGAACACGTCTCCGGTGTGCACGATCAGGTCGGGCGCATGCGCGCTCGCGTACTCGATCGTCTCCTCCAGCACGGCATCGTGGTCGGCGGTGCGATCGCAGCGGTACAGCGAGGCGCCGAGGTGCCAGTCCGAGATGTGCAGTATCCGGGCCATCGCTCAGCCCGCCGCCTGGTCGAACGCCTCAGCGGCTGCACGGCGTTCGCCGTCCCCCGTCCCGGCGTCCGCGACGTTGGTCGCGTACGGCGGGAATGGAAAGCGAATCGGGAGGGGCGCCGGGACGAGTGGCTGGTCGATGACCATGGTGCCGGGCAGGAAGCGCGTGGCCCGCTCGCGAATCTCCGGCGTGAGGAAGCGGTACTCAGCCGCCTCGGTGGCGTCCAGCCGTCCCGCCACCTTGAGCGCCGGCTGCCGCACAACGGGCTCTGCGACGCGGCCCGCCGCCTGCTGGCAGCCGATCAGGAGGACGCCAAGTGAGCGTCCACGCTCGGCGATGTCGATGAAGAGATCCTTGAGCGGTCCGTGGCCCTCGCGCGGCGCATACTTGTTGAGCTCGTCGAGCATCACGAAGCGAAGCGGCTCGCGACCGGTGCCCTGCTTCTCCTCGAAGACGCGCGAAACGAGTGCGCCGACGACGAAGCGCTGGGCAGCTTCATGAAGGGAGTGGACGTCCACCACCGTGAGCGCCTTGACCATCCGAGGCGATTCGACTCCGCAGCGGATCAGATGGCCGAGGCGCGGCCCGAGCGCCATGAGTCGACGTTGGAACGCCATCAGTGTCCCTGCCTGGGTCGCCCCGCTCCATGACGCTTCTCCGAACTCGGGGTCGAGCTTGTCCGCGAGCAGGTCAAGAAGGTCGTACCAGGAGCGAATGGGCACCCCTGCCCCGGCAGGCTTCGATTGCGCGCGGCGGGCAACGACCCGCTCGAACGTCCGCGACTGTGTGTGCGGACTCGGGGCGATCACGACCGCGCCGGGCTCGCCCTCGAGCGGATGCGCATGACGCGCTAGCTGCGTGCGCACCACCTGCTCGACGAAGCCGACCTGTGTCGACCGATCGTCGCCATCCGTGAAGCAGAAGCGCAACAGCCCGTCATGGATGAAGTCCTCCGGCGTCCAGCCGTAGACGATCACCTGATCGCTGGGACGGGACGTCGCGTCGGGCACGACCTGCTCGTCATCGCCGCCAGCGAGCGGCGGCACATGGAAGGAGACTTGGCCGAACGGCTTTGGGTCCTCTACGCCGAGGCGGGCCCAGCGCTCGCGCTCGGCCTCGGTGAAGAGCTTGTTCGGTCGGTCGAGGTGAAGGAGATCCTCGCCCTTGACGTTGAACACGAGCGCCTTCGTGCTGGCGGCGTGTTCGCCGAGCAGGGTCTTGCCGGCCGCCGTCTCGAAGATCATGTGCAGGAGGAAGAGGGCGTACGACGTCTTCGCGGCGACGCCGCTGATGCCCGAGATCGAGATGTGTCCGCCCTGCTCGCCGTTCATGAAGGTGAAGTCGGCAAAGACGGGCTCGCCGGACTGGTCGAGCCCGACGGCGAGCGGCTTGCGCATCTGATCGACGAAGAGCGCCTTGACGCGCTCGCTACCGGTCGCCGCGTGGACCACGGCTCCGGGCGCCGGCGCAAGCCAGAGCTCCGGATCCGTGCGCAGCACGAGCACCTCAGCGCGACGTACGACCTCGCCGGGCATCGTCCCGTCCACGACGTGTCGGGTGTCCGAGGGCCACTGCGCGCCCTCAAGGACGCCAGTCTGTTCCACCACGATGCCGTAGTGGGCGACCTCACCTGAGCGGTCGGGCAGGATCTGCCGGCACACGATGAGGTCGTCGAGCTGGACTGTCGCGTCGTCGTCGAGCACCACGTGGAAGCGGCGCGTGCCCGCATCGGTCGAGCCGTCGACGGCGCCAATGCGGCGGAGTTCGAGATCGTCGGTCATGGCCTCATGTCGTGATCGGAGTAGTCGTGCGAGCCGCCACTGCAAGACGGATCGCGCGGGCGGCACGGTCGGTGGCACCAAGCCGGTGCCGGAGTTTGCGCTCCAATGCACCCGTGGGCAGGAGGTTCTGAGGCGCGCGCGGATCCTTGTGCGAAACGCCGGCGAACCGGGGCAGCGCGCACGTGACTTCGTCGGTGCGCTCGCGTGCGGCGGCGAGCCCCTGGGACTCAGGGACCTCGATGCGCACGATCCCCGACCACGGGCTGGCGTATGGGACGGGGGCAGCGAGCCGTGTGTAAGCGGAGTAGCTCTGTCGAGCAAGGAAGAGCGGCGTGCGCTGACCCACGCCGAGCTCCGGCACGCGGGCATGCAGCTCGGGCGAAAGGCGACGGCGCAGGTGGGTCTTGATGTAGCCGACGACAGGCTCATCGAGGCTGCGGACGAAGTTGAGTGGGCCGTCGACGATCGTCAGCCAACCTTCAAGGCAGAGCTGCTCGGCCAGCCGCGCCTCAGCCTCCCGCATCCGCCGCTGCAAGTCCTGCATGGGCGCGTCCAAGTCCGAAGATCCGATCGCATGGGCGTCCCAGGAGTAGCCGAGCATCGCGGGGAGGGAGGCGCGCCGTCCGGAGCCAAGAATCATCATCCGGCGGCTGCGAAGCCGGTGGTACATGGGCTGGTCGACGCCACCGGCGATCACGGCTCCGCAAGCGTGCGCGCCAACTACGCCGCGGGCGAGCACCCCGTCGTCGCCCCGGTGATACACGATGCCCTCAACCCTCCGCACGCCGTCGACGAACGCGACCGCACGCAGCTCCTGGGGCTCCGGCGTCCGCACGAACGGCTCCTTCGGTTCAGCCAGCTCGGCGTCCTCGCCGGGCGCCTCTTCGTCGATGAGGTAGGGCGAGCCGTATGCGGCTCCCCAGTCCTCGAAGTGCAGTTCGTCGGTCACGCCTGGCAGTGTCGCGCTGAGGGCGGCGGACCTGACACAGCGCTCTGGTCCCGTGACGGCATGCGCAGATCCCTCAAACTGGCGTCCGGCTATGAGCGGGGCCGTCAACAAGCGCCGCTGAGACCCGATCGGCCTGATCGATCAGCGAGGAGAGCTCGTCGCGTGGGGGTCTAGCTCGTATGGATGATGGTGCGTCGCGCGTGTGAGTGCATACCACGCCCACGCCGCATCGGACGCGAGCTGCGTATCGCTCGCGTACACCTGCAAGCAGGCAAGCTGTACGCGCATGTTCATGCGCTGGAGCGATGGCTCGCGGCCGTGCCAGTAGGCGGTAAGTGCGCCCTCGATCTGCTGGCGTGCTAGGAGAGCGGCCGCGCGGGGCCACGCGGACACCGTTCCGCGTGTGGACTCCTCGAGCAGGCCCCGAGCGTGGGCGATAAGCTCCGTCACGCGCCCTCCAGCTTCGCGACAAGGCGCTCGGCGCCGCGCGTAAGTCCCTTGGCGTCACTATCACCGAGCGGCCCGTGCGCACCCTGCTTGCTCCGACGGACGATCGTCACGGCCTCCACTCCGGCGAGCCGGCGCACCTCAGCGGTGACGGCCTGCCCCTGCGACTTGGAAAGCCCAAGAGCCTCCGCGAGCCATGTGGTCAGCGACGTCAGGCCGGCGAGCGTGGCTTCCACGTCAGCGTGGGCGTCGCCAGCGGCCAGCCGGCGCCGGCGGATCCGCGTGGCGCATGCGGCCTCGATGGCACTGCGACAGAAGACGGGGACCACGCGGCCGCGGACCTCATCGGCGAGGTCGGGCGTGTTGCATAGCATCAGCGCCTCGCGGAGGTACCGCTCGCTGGGTCGCGTCCCGGCGACGACCTCCACTTGGGACCGCGCACGACGTTTGACGTTCATCACTCGCGCGGGGATTGCAAGCCTCTCCACCGCCTGGGTAAGGCGTTCGTCGTGCGTAAACACGATCACCTGACGGGACTTAGCCGCGGCCGCGAGCACGCGTGCAAGGCCATCGACCTTAGCGGGGTCCATCGACTGGACCGGGTCGTCGATCACCATGAACCCGAACGGCGTTTCGGGCAGCGACGCGCGAGGCAGGAAGACGGACACCGCCAACGAGCTCAGCTCTCCCTGTGACATCACGCCGAAGGCCGACGACTGCGCGCCATCGACGGTGACGTCGAACACCACCATCCGCTGCAGCCCCTGCTTTGCCACAAGACGACGCGTGGAACGATCCTGTCAACGTGCTCGGCGGGCGCAGCCTCCATGACCTCCTCGGGCGGTACCTCGAGTTCGCTGCCCGGGGACCGGTCGTCCTCGCTGTCGACGACGCGTTCGCCGACGGCGGCGAGCCGGAGAGCCCGTTCGAGGAGGCGGTCCTGCGCACGCTGCGTGCTTGGGGCCACGACGTCGTCGCCCAAGTGGGTACCGCGGGTTATCGGATCGACATGGCGGTCCGTCACCCTGATCGGCCCGGGCACTTCGCGCTGGGTATTGAGTGCGATGGGGCGATGTACCACTCCTCCCGCGTCGCGCGCGACCGGGACCGTCTTCGCGAGCAGGTGCTGGCCGGGCTCGGGTGGACTCTGCATCGCATCTGGGGTCCGAGCTGGTATCGCGACCGCTCCGGCGAGGAGCGGAGGCTTCGTGAGGCGATCGAACGGGCGCAGCTCGACGCACCGGGGCGCGAAGCGGAGCTGCCGACGGAGCCTCGTCATCGCGTCACGGTCGAGTTCGAGGACCTAGTTGTCGATGCCCCGCCGGATTGGACTGAGCCGTACGTCGCCGCCGTTCTCCCGCTTGGCCGTGCGCTCGACATGACGGAGCCCTCGGCCGTCGGCGAGGTGCGAGCCCTCCTCCTGCAGACGATCGCCGAAGAAGCCCCGATCGTCGAGGATCTGCTCGCTCGTCGCGTGGTCGACGCATGGGGCAACGTCCTGAGCGAGAAGCGACGAGCCGTCGTACGGAGGGCCCTCGGCTCCCTCGTCTCAGCCGGCACCCTGATCCGACATGGCAACGCATACTGCCTGCCGAACCAGCGCGTCGACCTCGTCCGAGTTCCAAGCGAACGCGACGAGCGGAGCCAGCGCGATGTGAAGCAGGTGCCCGACGTCGAGTTGGCCGAGGCGGTTGCCCGGCTGGTCGCAGAGGCCCGCGTCGTCGAGGAAGAGGAAGCCCTGCAGCGCACCGCGCGACTCTTCGGCTGGCGGCGCAATGGTCCGGCCATCCAGGCGGCCCTGGAGCGAGTCCTGGAGAACCTCGCCGACCAAGGACGCGTCGAACGCGTGCACAGCCGTCTGAGAGCCGTCGGGCTGCGCTCCACCCCCAATAGCGCTGCGCCACCGGTCCGGACCCCGCCAGCGCCGGACACTCCTCCGGCGAACGTCACCTGAGCTCATGGGACTCTTCGACCGAATTCGCGGACGATCCGGCGGTGATCGCTCGCCGCTGACCGTGATCAACATCACCGGCTCGTCGCGGGTGCCGGTCGTTGGCGAGTCGCATTACCAGGGTGAGCTTGCCTCCGTCGCGGGACCGAAGCGAGCCGGAGGCGTGGAGATAGAAGTCCAAGCGGTCCTCGTCGGCGAGCCGACGAACCCGTATGACGCCAACGCAGTGGCGATCCACATCAACGGCGCCGGCAAGGTCGGATACCTCTCGCGTGAGAATGCGCTTCGCTTCCAGCCGTTGGTCGCTTCGTACGCCTCTCGCGGGGAGGCGGCTGGTTGCGAGGCGGTCATTCTTGGCGGCGATGCCCGGCGTCAGACGCAGTTCTGTGTCTGGCTGCACATCGCTGAGCCCGACTGACGCGCAGGACTGACGCAAGCAGCAACGGGCATCGTGTCCCCGGCTCATAGCCCACGTTAGGTCCTCCGTAGCTCCGCGGCACTGGACCCCACGACGCTGCTTGCCGAGAAATCAGCATCTCCGGCCTGGTACGCGGCGAGAATCCCCCGGGCGTCTGCGATCCCGCCGAGGCAGCCAGTCACCGAATATGTCACGAGAACCGCCAGCTTTCTTTGACCTATCCGTGACACACCCCAGCGATACGGCCTCGCTGCACCGCACTCCACAGCTCGCGGCGCAGACTTCCAAGCTTCGAGCGAGCGCCTCGTCCCCATGGAACGCTCAGAGCGCTACGCCATTCGCTGCACTGGATCCCAGTCGGGGTCGAAGTTGAACCACTCGAGCGCCTCGCATTCGATGTAGGTCTCGACCCATGCGGCCGCCGCAGCCGTGGCCTTACGGAGTCCGATCTGAGCCTCCGAATTGGTTCTCGGCGACTGGCGAACCAACTCGGCAAGGTCTTCGGCTGCGGTGAGGACGGCTCCCGCGACGAACGACGTCATCGTTGACCCTGGTCCCACGAGCCAGACGGGTGCGTCATGCGCTGGCGTCGGCAGCTGTCCACGGAGCCTCGCATGAACGCGAAGCGCATACGCGGACCTCGACAGGTCCTCCTCCACGCTCGCATCCGCTGGCGCCCCATCACGTTCCGCGAGCTCGTCCCATCGCGTACGAGCCCGCTGGAACGACTCGCGGAGCGTCCCATGACGCGCTTCGAGCTCCTCGATCGCCCCGGCGATCTGGCAGGGCTGGAGCTGGATTCGGAGCGCATCGCAGAGCCCCAAGCCCTGCACGCTCGAGGGCTCAGGTACCGCGCACCCGCGGAGCGGTTCGCCGTCGATACGGTTCGCCTGCATGGAAGAGTCCTTCCGTGCCGGCCCCGGGGCGTGCCCGCGCCGCCGGGGCACTCTTGTTGTCGATACAGACGCAGGTAGGGACGGTGGCGCGGAAACTGGCCCCTCCGTGACCAGTGACTGGCTACCCGGTGCCGTCGAGCAGCCGGCGCGCGAGGTTGTCCGGGATCTCGTAGAACTTGAAGGCGGCGGTCCTCCCGCCTCGTCCGCTCGTGTTGCGAGCGTCTGGGGTGTCGAAGTCCACTGAGGACAGGAGGAACCGCCATGAGGAAGGTACCTGCCGCCAAGGTCGTCTCGGCCTTGGAGGCGACCGAGAGTCCGCTGCCAGCGCAGATCCAGGAGGCGCTCGGTGAACTCGTCGGGGCGGCGCGGGAGGGGCTGCTCGCGCTCAGCGTCGGCGTCGGGCTCGGTGTCGTGCACGAGCTGATGGAGTTCGAGGTCGACGAGGTCGTCGGGCCCAAGGGCAAGCACAACGCCGGTCGCGTCGCCAAGCGTCACGGGCATGAGGATGGGTCGATGACGTTGGGCGGGCGGCGCGTTGCGGTGCGGCGGCCGCGGATGCGCACCGCAGACGACGAGCGCGAGTTGCCCGTCGATACCTACGGATACTTCGCCGACCGCGATCCGCTGACGCGGGCGGTGATGGACCGGATGCTCGCCGGCGTCTCGACGCGCCGCTTCGCCCGGGTCGGCGAGCCGGTCGGCAGCGAGGTCGAGGCGTCATCCTCGTCGACCGGCAAGACCGCGGTCTCGGACATGTTCATCGAGCGCACCCGCACCGCACTCTCAGAGCTGATGGGCCGCCGGTTAGACGACGTGCGCCTGGCGGTGATGATGCTCGACGGCCTGGAGATCGCCGACCGCACGCACGTCGTCGCGCTCGGGATCAGCACCGAGGGCCACAAGATCCCGCTCGGGCTCTGGGAAGGCTCGACGGAGAACGCGACGCTCGCGCGCACGCTGCTGGCCGATCTCGTCGACCGCGGCCTGGACCCCGAGCAGGCGATCCTGTTCGTCATCGACGGCGCCAAGGCGCTGCGGCGCGCGATCCGCGATGTCTTCGGCGAGCACGCGCTGGTGCATCGCTGTCACCGCCACAAGGAGAGGAACGTCTGCGACTTGCTGCCCGAGCGCGACCGTGATCAGGTGCGCGCCCGGATCAGGGCGGCGTGGTCGCTGACCGATCCCGAGCTCGCCAAGCAGCGACTGCAACTGCTCGCGGGCGAGCTCGACCGCACGTGGCCCGACGCCGCCGGCTCGCTGCGCGAAGGCATGCACGACACGCTCACGTTGATGCGACTCGGAATCACCGGCACGCTCGCCCAGACGCTGTGCTCGACGAACCCCTGCGAGTCGATGATCGAGATCGTCCGCTCCACGCAGCGCAACGTCAAGCGCTGGCAGGACGGCGACATGCGCAAGCGCTGGACAGCCGCCGGGATGCTCGTCGCCGAGCAGCAGTTCCGACGGATCATCGGCTACCGCGATCTCGCCAAGCTCGTCATCGCCGTCGAGCGTCACGCCCTCGCCGCTGCGCCCAAGGACCTGGACCGCCAAGAGATCGCCGAGCCCGTTACCGTCTGACCGTCAACCCAGGAGATCGCCGTCGAAGTTCCACGACGATCCGGACATCCTCATGCCGCAACGACGGCCGGTCAGGCGACATCAAGCATCGCTGCGAAACCGTGAATACGGATAACCAGCGCGTGATGGTGGTCAAGTGGGGGGACCGAATCGAGTAGTTGGGACTACGCGGTCGTC
>JAABUS010004991.1_pt1 | contig 18153 bp, 12 predicted proteins | sample 5560161 | NCBI WGS metagenome assembly JAABUS01 (sample SAMN10711885, study PRJNA513376) | rock metagenome | isolation source: Antarctica rocks | place: Antarctica: Victoria Land, Trio Nunatak nord | collected 2016-01-04 | reverse complement strand
CGCTCGAAGGCGACGAGGGCACCGACGACGACGCCGACCAGGGCGACGACGAAGACGACGAGGACATCGCCGCCTAACGGCACACAGTCCTCGTTGGGCAGGGGCCAAGGGGGCGTCCCGGGCACACGCTCGGGACGCCCCCTTCCCGCGCAGCCGCCGCTCGGGTAGCAGCGCCCGAACCAGCTCACAGAACCGTTCGGCGGTGTCGGCGGTGTACTCGTCGCCGTGCGCCTCGGTCAGCGCCTTTTACCCGGCCAGGTCAGCGAACGGACCGTCTGCGCCACAGCCCCCGGCCTCCCGTCCGCTGCGGGAGGTTGCGCGCGGCACTCACGACGCGCGGGCCCCGTTCCGGCGACGCAGCGGTGCGCGGCGCAGGGGTGCACCGTCGTGGTTCGGCGATAGATGTGCCCGTCGCGGCGTCGCGCGGTCAGCTGCAGCCGTACGGCGCGGGCGCCTCCGCTAAGCGTCACGCGCACGCGTCGCCCGCGCGCCACAGCCTTCGCGCGCTTGCCCGCTGCGGTGAGGGAAAGGACTTCGGCGCCGGCAAGCGAAGATCGCCTCCCTCGAAGAGCACACGAAGTTCGTCCCGGAATGTCCGCCGTGAACCCAGCGCGGACTGCTCGAGTACGCCGCCCGGCACGTGAGCCCGTGAGCGGGTTGACCCGCTCGCCCGCCTCGGGAGCACGCCGCACGGGCCGACGCCGGATTCGCCTGGGGTAACCTGCTTCTCAGATGAGCGCGCCCAGCAATCGCCGTCGCGCCCCGCGAGAGAGCCGCTTGGGGCAATTGTGCGTGGCGGCGGTCGCGGTGCTTCTGGTCGTCTACGCCCTTGTCTTGGTTGGGGCTCGACCGAACGTCGACGGCGACCGGCTGCGGCTGGACTCCTTCGTGTCGCTCGCCGAGGTGAATCGGATCCGCAGCGCGGAGATCCTCGACCAGGACTCCTACGTCGTCGGAACCTACGAGCGCCGCGACGGAGTGGTCGCGAAGTACAACCTTCCGTTCATACGCCAATCGGCCACGCGGGACCGCCTCGTGACCCTCGTGCTGGAGAACCGCATCCCCTCGCGCGTCAACCAGCAGCTGCTCAAGGGGCTCGTCGGGCCGATAACGATCCTCCTCCCGGCGCTCATCCTGATCGTCGTCTTCGTCTACTTCATCCTGGCCTTCCGCCGGGGGACCGGGCTCTTCAGCACCGGGAGCAGTGGGCGGCGCGTGGAGCCGGAGGACGCGAGGATGCGATTCTCCGACGTGGCCGGGCAGGACGTCGCGATCGCCGAGCTGCGTGAGATCGCCGATTTCCTGGGCGATCCGGAGCGCTACGCGGCGCTGGGAGGGGAGGTCCCGCGCGGGGTGCTGCTCTTCGGCCCGCCTGGTTGCGGCAAGACCCTGCTCGCGCGGGCCCTGGCCGGGGAGGCCGGGGCGGCGTTCTTCACTGTCTCGGGCTCCGATTTCGTCGAGATGTACGTGGGCGTCGGAGCCGCCCGCGTGCGCGACCTCTTCGCGCAGGCGCGCCTCGCGGCCCCGGCGATCATCTTCATCGACGAGATCGACGCGGTCGGCGCGCGGCGGGCCGGCTCTGGACCGGTCGCCTCGCAGTCGGAGGAGCGCGGGCAGGCGCTCAACCAACTCCTGACCGAGATCGACGGCTTCTCCTCGACGGAGGGCGTCATGGTCGTCGCCGCGACCAACCGTCCCGACGTCCTGGATCCGGCGCTGCTGCGTCCGGGGCGCTTCGACCGCGCCGTGGGGCTCTCACTGCCCGACGAGGCCGGCCGCCGCAGCATGCTCGCCATCCACGGCCGCAGCAAGGCGCTGAGCGGGGACGTCGACCTCGACGCGGTGGCGCACAAGGCGGTGGGTATGTCGGGCGCCGACCTGGCAGCGGTCATGAACGAAGCGGCGCTCCTGGCCGCGCGGGCGCGCGAGAAGACGATCTCCCAGGCCACGTTGCTCGTCGCGCTCGAGCGCATCCGCGAAGCCCCCGAGCGCCGGCGGCGCCTGAGCATGCGCGACCGGCGCATGGGCCAGACGCTGCTCGACTCGGATCGCGTGACCTTCGCCGACATCGCCGGGCTCGACGCTGCGGTCACCGAGCTCGCCGAGATCCGCGAGTACCTCTCCGACCCGGCGCGCTTCGAGCGCCTCGGGGCACGGATCCCTGCGGGCTACCTCCTGACGGGCCCGCCGGGCACCGGCAAGACGCTCCTGGCCCGGGCGGTCGCCGGGGAGGCCAACGCGGGGTTCGTATCGGTCGCCGCGACGGAGTTCGTGGAGGTCTTCGTCGGCGAGGGCGCCGCCCGCGTGCGCGACCTCTTCGCCGAGGTCCGGGGATTGGCACCGGCCATCCTGTTCATCGACGAGATCGATGCGGTCGGCGGCCGGCGGGGAGCCTCCGTGAACGACTCCGGCGAGCGGGCGCAGACGCTGAACCAACTGCTGATCGAGCTCGACGGCTTCGGCCGTCGAGCGGGTGTCGTCGTGATCTGCGCGACGAACCGTCCCGAGCTGCTCGATCCGGCGCTGACGCGTCCGGGGAGACTGGACCGGACCATCGACCTCGATCTTCCCGACCAGGCATCGCGCGAGGCGATCCTGGCCCTGCACGCGAAGGGCAAGATCCTGGGCTCGGAGATCGATCTGCCGGCACTGGCGCGCCTGACGCGGGGGTTCTCGGGCGCCGAGCTGAACGGTCTGCTCAACGAGGCGGCGCTGCTGGCAGCGCGGCGTGACGCCGACGCGATCACCTCCGGGGACATCGACGAGGGCTTCGACCGGGTCATGTCCGGGATCAGCGGCACCCGCAAGATGTCCGAGGAGGACCGCCTGCGGGTCGCCTACCACGAGGCCGGCCACGGACTGGTCGCGCGGACACTGCCAGGTGGCAGGCTGCTGCACAAGATCTCGATCATCCCGCGGGGAAGCCGGCTCGGCGTGGCCTGGCTGCCCTACAGCGAGGACAACCTCATCCATCCCCGGGCGATGCTGATCGAGCGCATGGCGACCCTGCTCGGCGGGCTCGTCGCCGAGCAGATCGTCTTCGGCGAGCACAGCAACGGCGCCTCCAACGACCTCGAGCACGTGGGGGTGATCGCTCGCGAGATGGTGATCAGCCTGGGCATGAGCGACGCCGTCGGCACGGTGGGCTACACCGATCGACGGGAGCATCCGCAGTGGTCGGAGTCCACCGGCGACCTCATGGATCAGGAGGTCCGGCGCTTCGTCGCCGAGGCCCGAGCGCTGGCCCGGCAGGTACTCACGGACGCGCGTCCCGCGCTCGGGGTGGTCGTCGAGGCGCTGCTCGAGCGCGAGACGCTCACCGTAGAGGAGATCGACGAGCTCGTCGGCCCGCCTCCGGTCCGCCGCGCCGCCTCCGCGCGGTCGTGACGATCACGCGCGCCGAGCCGCTCTGGCTCGCGGTGGCCGGCAAGGGCGGTTCGGGGAAGTCAACGGTGAGCGGCATCCTGACGCGCGCGCTCGCCCGCCTCGGCCGCGACGTCGTCGCCTTCGACTCCGACACGATGCCGGGGATGTGCCGGTCCCTCGGCGTCGTCCCCGAGCCCGAGGCCACCCGGCTGATGGAGGCCATCGAGCCCGTCGACGACCGCCGGTGGCGGCTTCGCAAGGGCTTCGGGCCGGTCAGGACGATTCAGCGCTGCACCATCGCCGCGCCCGACGGGGTGCGGTTGCTGCAGCTCGGCAAGGTCGACAGCGACACCGACGTCGTCGCCTTCACCGGAGGGGGCTCGCCTTCCACGAGATCGTCGGCAAGCTGGGCAACAGCCCGACCGCCAGGCGCTGGACCATCGTCGGCGACTTGCCCGCCGGACCGCGCCACCTCGCGGCGGGGTTCGCCTCCTACGCTCGCGGGACGCTCGTCGTGGTGGAGCCGACGAGCCAGTCCGTCCTGGCCGCGCGTCGCTGCGCGCGACTCACGCGCGAGCACATGGGCCGGCCCGTCTGGTACGTGGCGAACAAGGTCCGCGACGACGAGGCCCGCCGCCGCCTGGTCCGGATGCTCGGCGAGGAGCCGATCACCTGGATCCCCCACGACCGCGACGTCGCGGCCGCCGAGCGCGAGGGCCTCGCCCCCATCGACGCCGCCGCCGGCTCGCCCGCCGTGCTGACGATCGAACGGTTGGCGGCCGACCTCGATGCCCGTAGGCTTGACGGCCTATGAAGATCCTCGTGGCAGGCAAGGGCGGTGCCGGGAAGACGACGGTGTCGGGGACCATCGCGCGGGCACTCGCGCAGGCCGGCGAGACCGTGGTCGCCGTCGATGCCGACGTCAACCCGATGCTCGGCATCTCCCTCGGTGTCGGGATGAAGGAGACCGAACGCCTGTCGGGCGTCCGGGAGGCGCAGCAAGGCGGCGGGGTCGAGCACCCGGACGACGCCGAGAGCATGCTGGCCACCTTCGGGATCACGGCGCCGGACGGCGTGCGGCTCGTCGTCGGCTCGCGGATGGACGCCATGGACCCCGGCTGCCCGGGCTTGGGGATGACCCCCGATCGGCTGCTGCGCGAGCTCGGGGGCGACGGGCGGATCGTCATCGGGGATCTCGAAGCCGGCAGCGGGATCGTGACGCGGATGGACCCGGGGGACATCGACCTCGTCCTCGTGATCACCGACCCGACGAGCAAGTCGATCGAGGTGGCCCGGCGCGCGGCCCGGAGCGCGTCGGCGCGTGGCGCCGACGTGCTGGTGATCGCCAACCGCATCGACGCTGACGACGACCTCGACGGGATCCGCGCGGCGTTGCATGAATACGAGATCGTCGTGTTGCCCGAGGATCACGCGATCCGCCACGCCGACGAGCAGGGCCTCGCCCCCATCGGCGTCTCCCAGAACACGCCGGGAATGCTGGTGCTCCGGGAGCTGGCCCGGCGGCTGGCCGTCCGCGCCGCGATCCCGGCCGTCGCGCCGGGATAGTCGGCGTCTCCGGCGGACAGGTGCGACGCGGGCGCGCCCGGTAGCGACCCCGTCTACCGGCGTTGTCGCTTCCCGCCGGTCGGCGAGAGGAGCCGCCGCTGGGGGTTCGGGGGCATCCAGCCCTGCCGGCGAGCGACGACGTACGCGACGAGGCCCGCGCCGAGGAGCACGAGGAGGATCGCGACGACCCGCAGAAGCGTCTTGCTCGTGCTGGACAGGTCGCTCGGCGGGGCAAACGCTGCGAGCCCCCGCGCGAGATCCTGCTTGCCCGAGGCGAGGGTCCCGCCGCGCGTGTCCGTCCACACGCCGAGCGCACGCTCTGACGTCGAGATCAGCCCGAGGCGGCTTCCGAGGTCGGGGATCCCCCGCTCGCTGCCGTACCCGATGCGCGAATCGAAGGGCCGGTCCGACAGCCGCAGGCGGGGCAGGAAGCTTCGCCCACCGTCGAAGGAGGACTGCAGCGAGACCTCGGTCATGCGGTCCGCGGGGTCGACGCGGCGGTCGTAGTACAGGACGTCGAGGCGACCGTCGGGCGCGACCGACAGCGCGGGCAGCAGCTGCGAGCTGCGGTCGGATCGTGGGGTGTCGTTGACGCGCACCGGAGGGCTCCAGCGGGGGCTGCCCGGCTTCAGGGTCCAGACGTACACGTCGGCGTTGCCGCTCCGGCGGTCGTGAAAGGCGGAGTAGATCGTGCCCGAGCGCCGGTCGACGGCGAGCGACGGGAACGGTGGTGTGAAGGCGATGAACCGTTGCGCGGGGGCGAGCTTGTCTTCGATGACCGACTCCTTCCACGTCACGCCGCGATCGGTGGATTTCGCCATCACGAGCTTCCAGGTTCCGGCGTAGGGCGGGCCCCCGCGGCCGCCGTGGCCACCCTCGTAGTCGAGTCTGTCCTTACCGAGGTCGAGGAACTCGACGTAGAGCTCGCCCTTGGGACCGACCGCGGGTGACGGCGCCAGCGCACGCGGGTGGCTCGGCGCGTTGATGGTCACCGGCTGGCTCCAGGAACGCCCTCCGTCGTCGGAGCGTGCCGCGCGTATCGGGTTCCCGGCTTGGGCGAAGCGGAACAGGCTCACCTCTCGCGTGTCCACCCAGGTCATGTAGAGCCGCTTGGCGGCCGTGGGATCGGCGGCCATGCGGACCTGGAACTTGAGCGGGCCGCGTATCCGCACCGGGTCGGAGAGCGTCTGACCGCCGTCTGGTGAGCGGATCAACCAGACCGCGTGAGGGGCGTTCGCTCGGCCCTTCAGCGTGACGAAGCTCATGTACATCGCCCCGTCGGCCGCGAACACGACGTCGGGGGCGTAACACTTCGGCTCCTCTCCCGCAGGGAGCGGGATCGGCGTCTGATTCCAGTGGACGCCACCGTCGAAGGAGGTGTGCAGCGCGCACGAGAACCGCGGGCTGTCGATCTTGTTCACGATCACGAGGTTCGCCGCGTTCTTCGGATTGGCCACCAACGACGGAGAGTTGTGCGCACTGATGTCCGCGGCCGCCCGCGCCCCCGCGTTAACGGGGGTGTTCCCCCCCGCGGCGCGTGCGTTGGCGCCGCGCCCGTACCCGGACGCGACGAAGGCCAGCCCCCCGCCGACGAGCATCAGGGCGACGCCGAGCAGTGCAAGAAGAGCGCTCGGTCCCGGCGCGCCGGACGACCCGCCGTCGCCGCCGGCTCCCGCGGGCGGCACCGGGGGATCTGGGTCGCGCCGCGACACCCGCGTGGTCCTCTCGCCGACGCTCATGCCCGCTTGCGCGTCACGCGTTCGCAGCTTGCGACCTTGTCCACACGATCCACCACGGCGCGGTCCGAGCCGGTGCCGCACTTGACGGTGTCCCGGACGCCGTTGGCGGCGTAGATGGTGTCGTTCCCGGCCCCGCCGTCGAGCAGGCCCCCGGCGGACGTCCCGGCGCGGAGCGTGTCGTTGCCCCGCTCCCCGAACAGCCGGTCCACCGAGGTGCCTCCGATCAACCGGTCGTTCCCGTCCCCGGCGGCGAGCATGTCCCGGCCCGATCCGCCGGCCAGGACGTCGTTGCCGGACTGCCCGAAGAGCCTGTCGGCCCCGGAGTCCCCGTCGAGCTGGTCCTTCCCGGCGCCGCCCAGCATGCTGTCGTTCCCAGCGCCCGCGCTGACGGTGTCGTCGTCGCGGCCGGCGTCGATGCAGTCGCGCCCACCCAGGCCCTTGATGACGTCGTCGCCACCGCGCCCGAACACCGTGTCCCCAGCGGACGTTCCGACCAGGTTGTCGCGCTTGTCGGTCCCGCGCAGTGCGTTTGCGCAGCGACCGGAGAGCAGCGCCGCCTTGGCCGTCGCCGGCGACGGCGCCGCGGACGGAGCCGTCGCGGGCGCCGCGTCTCCGGCCGACGGCGGGGTGGCCGCCGCTTGTCCCGCAGCCGGCCGCGCGGCGGGTGCTGCCACAGGCGCCAGCGGCGAGTTGTTGCTTCGGAACACGTAGACCCGGCCCTCATCGGTGGAGGTGGCGCTGTCGTAGAGCGGCGCGGCGACGGAGAAGTCGAGGAACCCGTCCCCGTTGAGATCACCGAGCGGAGTCGGGTTCGCCCCGAACTGGCTGGAGGCCTGAGCGTCAGGGTCGGGAATGCTCTGCAGCGCCTTTTCGGTTGCCGGGTTGAAGAAGTGCACGTCGCCGGGGGCGAGGGTCCTCGACCCCGCGCCGCCGATCAGCAGCTCGTTGGCCGGGGTCTCCGCTCCGGGGACGAGGTCACCGACTCCCGTGTAGCCCGCGCCGAAGCCTGCGGTCAGGCCGGGGGTGGGGTCGTCCAGGCGCCTGAACAGGGTGCCGTTCGTGAAGTTGCCGTTCAGGACGTAGCCCCGTCCTGCCCCTGTGAAGCCCGGGACGTTCTTCCCCACTGCGGGGATGAAGGCGTCCGGCAGCCCCGTGTCACCGAGGTCGCCGGCGGGGTATCCCGCGTCGACCTGGCCGAAGACCGCGTTGCGCTGCGGCTCCGGGTTGGTGTAGATCGCCAGGATGGTGTTGGTGGCGCCGTCCACGAGGTAGGAGGTGCCGGCGTCGATGAAGTTCCGGTCGGGATTGTCGACGGGGAGGTCGGTGCGGTTCCCGGAGATCATGAAGTCCGGCTTCCCGTCCGGGGTAGTGGTGGCGTTCGCGCGCGGGCAGGTATCACCGGCGGGCGGCGGCGGCACCGACGGGGTGGCGGCGGTCGCGACGGTCGCGCGGCACGCTCCGACGTCACCAACCGCGGTGAGCGAGTTTCCGAATATCTCGGAGTCTCCGCCGGCGGGATCCTGCAGGTCGTCGGCCTGCGCGTGGATGTTCCGGATCGTCGTCACGTTCTCCGCCGTGCCCCCCGAGGGGACGGTGCCGTCAAGGATCTCGCTGGGGCTCGAGCCGACGATGTTCTCGCCCCGGAACACGTACACGCGGCCGGCGCCCTGACACCTTGCCTGCGGGGTCCGCGCGCAATGGGAGGTCGGGTAGGCGGACGCCTGGTCCTCGCTGGTCGCCGAGGCGCTCACGACAAGGTCCGGCAGTCCGCCGCCGTCGGTGTCCCCCAAATCGTTGCCCGGTGACTGCGTCTCGCAGGGGCCGATTCCGGCGTTGCCCTCGCACGGCGGCGAGCTCGCCAGGTTGAGCATCCTGCGCCCGAACCAGGATCCGCCCGAGCGCGAGAGCGCGACGGGAGTCGTGTCGCTCGCCGGCTGATCGATGCGCTTGAGCAGCGCGAACGTCGCACCGTCGTACAGGTAGACCCGGCCGGCGTCCTTCAGCCCACGGGCGTCGACGCCGCGGGCGCCGACGACGATGTCGGGGATCCCGTCGGGCGGCCCGACCGTCGCGCTGCGGCAGAGCTCGCCCGCATTGGGCGGGCTGTTCGTGCAGCTTCCGATGTCCGTGAACCGCGCCGGCGCCCGGCGGTTGGCCCCGATCTTGTTGAATCCGGGGAAGGCGAAGTTGGCGGCGTTGCCTGAGTCACCCTTGTCGGGCGCTTCGATGGTCTTGATGCGTTCACCGGTGGCACCGCTGACGATGTAGATGGCGCCGTTGCCATTGGCACTGATGACGCCGGCATCGTTGCGGGTATTGGCGAGCTGACTCGTGATGAAGTCCTCTTTGCCGTCGCCGTTCAGGTCGCCTGCGTTCACCATCGCGAGCGGGTACTGACCGGCCAGGCTGGGGACCGGGCTGTCGAGGCGCGACACGTCATAGGTCCGCGGAAGACCGTTGCCAGCGGCGAGCGCCGACCCCGCCGCGATCGAGGCGCCTGCCACCGCGAGGCAGCTGGCACGCACGCAGATCCGCGCTGTGTTCGAGCGCGTGAGCACCCGGTTGTGTCCCGACATTCCCGATCTCCCCTGCTGCGTTTGATGGCCGGTCTCGCCGGCGAAACATGACGGCCCGGCGACCTCACCCTGAGGGGGCGAGGACGCCGGGCCGAAATTCATTCCTGGACCCTCGTTAGCGAACGCGAACCCGCTGGCGCGCCGTGGCTGCTGCGAGGCCGCCGACGAGCGCCGCGCCCGCGCCGAGGAGCAGGAGGCCCAGGACCCAGATCGTTCCGGACCGGGAGCTGCTCACCGTCGCACCGTCACCCGCGACCGGCATCACCGAGGGAGTGCGGCCTGAGCTCACGGAGCCCCACACGTCGTCGGCTGCGGTCTGCTCTGCGGCCTGCGGAGTCACCCGCGACGTCGACGAGCGCGAGCCGCCGGACCGGCCTGAATTGTCCGCTCGGGCACCCTGTGGGCTCGCCGAGCGTGCCGGGGCCGTGGTCGCCGTGGTGACGGGCGGGGTCGACGCGCTCACCGTCGGCGCGACGGATCCGCCGAAGACCGGCCGTCCGCTCGCTACCGCGCCACCGCTCGGCGTGGCGGTCGTGCGGCTGGCACCGCGGTCCGTCGTGGTCGTGGTCGTCGAACGCCCAGTCGTGGTGCGTGGCGACGTCGGGGTGCCGCCGCTCGTCTGCACGTCAGGCTCCCTGGTCACCGACGGCTCGCGGAATCCCGAAGCGGGTCGGGCGGCGGCCGGACGTGACGTGGCCGGCGCGGCGGTCGCGGCCGCGGGCTGCCCCGCCGGCTTCGCGGCCGGCTGGGCCGACTGCGCCGCGGGCGCGCTGGCCGCGGCTGGTGCCTGGGGGTCACTGCCCGTCTGGCTCGGCGCCGGTTCCGCTGCCGCCTGCGCCGCCGCGACGGAGAACGACCCGCGAGCGGGAAGACCGGGAGTCACGTCGCCGCCGGGCTCGAAGCCGATCGCCGTGACGGTGTAGCCGCCGGTCGGCGCGCCCGCGGGGAGCGCGAACGTCGTCTGGAAGGCGCCGTTGCCGCTCGTCGTGACCGTCGTCGACTGGCCCGTGCGGTCGATGGACACCGTGATGTTCACGTTGTTCTTGAAGAACGACCCGCTCACGCGGACCGACCCGCCCGGCGCGTACTGAGACTGCCCGATCGACAGATAGGCCTGCGGGTTACAGGCGAGCGCCAAGGCTGCCGGGATGAGCGCACTCGCCGTCAGGACCAGCGCCATCAGCCCGATCCACCGGCGCCGCTCCAAATTCAACCTAGATACCATCGAGAACGTCTCCCTTGCTTGCCGCTGGATAAATTTGTCCCGCTCTGCGAGCGAAGCTATCACCACTTGTCAGGTGACAGTGGGTAAAACGCGCCAACATCCGACGTCCCGGAACGTCGCCGCACCGCTCGGTTGTTATAACCGGCGGCGGTGTTGCTACGTAGGTGTGTTGGTCATATAACCGTTCGGTGGCGGGCGGCGATGGGCGCGCTGGCGGTCGCCACGGTCTTCGGGCCGGCGCCAGCGGTCGCGGCCGCCGGGACCACCTTGCGCATCCCGTTCCCGCGATCCCCCGGAACGCTGACGCCGCTGACCTTCACGCTCGGATACCCGCTGCTCACGCTGGTCTACGACACCGTGACCTGGCGTGATGCCCGCGGCGTCCCCCGTCCGTGGCTGGCCCGTTCGGTGCGAACGTCCGACGACGGTCGGCGCGTGGTCGTCCGGCTCCGCGGGGGCCTGCGCTGGCACGACGGCCGGGCGTTGACGGCACGCGACGTCGCGTTCACCTACGCCTTCATGCGTGCGCGGCGTCATCCGCGGTTCGCCCCCGAGCTTCGGGCGGTCGTGTCCGTGCGGGCGCGCGACCGGCGCACGGTGGAGTTCCGGTTACGCCACCGGTCGATCGGGTTCGCTGACCAACCGCTGGCGGACGTGCCGATCCTGCCGGAGCACATCTGGCGCGGGCTGGGTCCGGGGTTGCGTGCACCGGGGGGAGCACCCATCGGCAGCGGCCCGTTTCGGGTCGCCGACCTACGCCCGGATGGCGGGGTCGGCCTCGTGGCGGTCCGTGACTACTTCCGCGGCCGTCCCCGCGTCGATCGCATCGATGTCCCGATCGTCTCGGACCCGCGCGAGACGCTCGCTGCACTGCGGCGCGGCAGCGTCGACATGCTTCCCGTCCCGCTCGCCCCCGCGCAGCAAGAGAGCGTGGAGTCGTTCAGCGTGCGGATCGCGCGCGGGCCCTCGTACTCCGGGACGATGCTCATGTTCAACGTGCGCGAACCGCCGTTCGACCGTGCGCCCGTGCGCCGTGCGATCGCGGCAGCGCTCGACCGGCGGCGGATCGCCCGGGCGCTCGGCTCGCAGACGCCGGCCACGACCGGGTTCCTGCACCCACGGTCACGCTGGGCGCCGCGGGCCCGGGTCCTCACGCCGCCCGGGCCGGGACGGCCGCTCGCCGCGCTCGGGCTGCCGAAGGTCCGGGTCCTCGCGCCGACCGACGATCCGGTGCGTCTGGAAGCGGGCCGTCAGGTCGTGCTCGCCCTTAGGCGGGCCGGCGCCGCCGCCCGGCTCGTTGCGCTGCCACGGGCGCGAGCCGGTCGGGCAGTCGGCGAAGGTGACGCCGTCCCGAGCTTCGACGTCGCGATCTCGAGCATCCCGGCACTCGCCTCGCACGACCCCGACTTCCTCGCGACCCTCTTCCGGGCACGGGCCAACGGCGGCGTCCTCAATCGCTCGGGCTATAGGAGTCCCGCGTTCGACCGCCTCACCGATCGGGTCGCCGCCGCCCCGTCGTCCCCCGCGCGCCGGCGTGCCGTCGCCGCGCTGCTCGATCGGCTCTCCCGCGACGCTCCAGCAGTACCACTGTTCTTCGGCGACGGCGCGTTCGCGTACCGCTCCGCGCCCCGGGTCGGTTGGACGTTCGTGGCGGGCTCCGGAATCTTCGACAAGCAATCGTTCCTGCGGAGCCCGCCCAATCGCGGGGGGTCTCGCGCGCAGTCCGATCTCCCCCTGTTCAGCGACGACGACCACGCGCTCAGCGCGTCAGCCGTCCTGGGCGCGGGGGCCCTGGTGCTGGTGGTCCTTCTCGGGGGCGCGGTCGCGCTCCGGCGCCGCGGCCGTGCGTGAGGCGGGCACACATCGCCCTCCCGCGACCGAGCCACTCTGGCTTGCGGTGGCCGGCAAGGGCGCGCGACGGGCGGGAGCTGCACGAGGTAGGGACCGGCTCCCGGCTGGAGCTCGCCGTGCCCGGCTGGGAGGTCACGCCGATGAGCAGCCCGGCGAGCAGCGCCGTGACCGCGGGGACCATCGGGCTGCACCCGCCCGCCGACCCACGGCGCGCCCCAGCTCGCGCCGCCGGCGGCCGGGGATGCCGCCGTCCGGGGCTCCCGGACCTCCTCAGGCAGCGCGAGGAGCGGGTCGACGCGCGGCGCGCCGCGGCGGGCGGCGCAGCGCAGGCAGTAGCGCTGGTCGGCCGCGAGCGTCGCGCCGCAGCTCGCGCAGGGCTCGGGCGCGGCGGCGAGAGCGGGTCGGTGGAGGCCGTCGGCCACCGGGCTCAGCGGCCCTTCCGCTTCGAGACCGGGAGCGCGCTCGCGGACGGCGTGGCGGAGACGAGCGGGTTCTCGATGACGTTCAGGCGCGCCATCAGACGCTCCCAGTCGGCGCTGCGCAACCCGCCGACGATCGTCGTCGCGTCGCGCTTGCCCGTCGCGCGGGGCTTCGGGGCCCAGCCGACGTGGATGTGGTCGGCGTGGTCGGGGAGCGCGAGGGTGTTGTCGGTCCCCGGAACGGTGAGCAGCGAGATGATCTGGTGCGGCTTCATCGTGCCCTGCAGCGTCAGCAGCTTGCGGATCGTCTGCTCGGTGACCGATCCGCGGCCCTGGTGGCCGAGGATCGAGACGCCGTTGATCGCGGCGATGTCCACCGCGGTGTCCGTCGTGTGCTCCGAGACGTTGCCCGAGGAGGTGTAGGTCCCGTGCCCGCACTGCAGCGAGCTGACGGTCGGCTTGAGGCCCTCCGCGGCGAGGAACGCGAGCGTGGCGAGCACCCGGCGGTTGACGAGCCCGGCCGCGATGTCGCGTCGCCCGCACGCGTAGACCGCGATGTCCGGGCTCGCGAGCACCCGGCGGACGAGCCGGTCCTTGGACTCAAGGAGGATCCGGCCGACGCTCGACGTGTCCGCTCGCAGCGCGCTGCGCCCGGTGCTGCGGTAGACGGCGGAGGACTCGAGCAGGCGCCAGCCGTCGAGGATCGGCGTCGGATCGATCAGCGGCGTGCCCTTGCCGGCGGGGCGGATGCGGAAGCGCAGGTGCGGCTTCTCGCCCTTGCCGACGCGGCCGAGGACCGTCCCGCCGACGATCGCCGAGCCCACGCGCAGCCTGGAGCTGCGGACTTCCGAGCGCTTCAGACCGCCGAGCAGCCGGCGCTGGTAGGGGGAGTAGACCGTGACGCCGGGGCGATCGGCTCCTCCAAGCGCGACCGTCGGCGCGGGCATTCTCGCGGCGCCCGCGCCCGCGCCGGCGGCGGCGGCGGGCGCGGGTGCTGCGGCGGGCGCCGGCGCCCGGGCGGGCGCGGGCGCGGGGCGGGGAAGTGCGGCGGGCGCCGGCGCTGCGGGCGTCGTTCCCGCCGGGGCCGCGACCGCCGTGCGCGCAATCCGCGCGAGCGTGGGCTCGTTCCCCGCGGTTCGGAAGCGTGACGTGGGCGCCGGCGCGCGCGGCGCCGGGCGGACGAGGGCCGCCCAGGCGGGCAGCAGCGGCGCCCACCAGCCGTTCGCAGGCTCCGCCGTGACGGGCTTGGTGGTCGGTGCCGCGGGCGCTTCGGCGGGCCGGTCGCTCACCGGGAGCGGCCGTGGGGGGACGGGCGGAGCGATCACCGCGCGCTTCAGGGCAAGCTGCTGCGCGGCCGCGAGACGCACCGCGGCGGCGCCGCCGGGCGCCGTCCTCGCATGCGTCCGCGAGTCGGCCAACGCCGCCGCTGCCTGCGTTGCGAGGCCGCTCGTCGCCGCCCTCGGCTTCGTCCCGAGTCCGCCCGGCGCCGCCCTCGCCTGCGTCCGGGGTCCGGCCGACGCTGCCCTCGTCTGCGTCCCAGGACCGGCCGAGGCCTTCGCTGCTCCCGCGGCCGCGCCGCCGTTTCCGAGGCGCGGCGTGTCGCGAGCCGGGGAAGCCGGCGGCGCGGTGGCGCTGCGCGGCGCGACGACGAGCCGACGCCCTCGGTGCGGCGCCATCGCCGGGGCGACGCCGGCCGCGCGGGCGGCCTCGAGGTTACGGCGCAGCTCGGAGTCGCGCGGACCTGCGGCGACCGAGGGTCCCAGGGTGCGAAGCTCCCACGCGCTCGGGGCGCGGCCCGGCTGGGCGGTCGAGCGGCGCCTGGCCCTGCCGGCTCAGCTCAGCTATGGGTCCTACGGCAAGCGCGCGAACGGGTCGGTGACCTCTTTGGGGCAGCTCAAGATGAACCCCTTCGCCGCCGCGAAGATCTCGGAGGGCTTCTTGCCCATGTCGAAGGCGCTCGGGAACGGCGAGTCGCCGTTGATCAGGTTCAGGTACGAGGCGTGGCGCGCCTCCACCGTCGCGATCTGCGCGCCGGCCTGCAGGTTGTCGCCCGCGTCGACGTAGCGGATCGCGCCGTCGTAGGCCATCACGCCCGTGTTCTCCAGCAGCTGTGCGGTCTCGAGGAAGCTGCTGACGTCCTTGAGCGCTGCCGCGAACTTGAACGTGCACGGACCGACAGCCCCAGCGCCAAGCGCCCCGCGCAAGAACTCGACGTGGGTGATCTCATGGTCTCGGATGTCGATCAGATCCTCGTAGGCCCTGCTGCGGAGGCGCCCGCCGAAGCCCGCGAGCTGCTCTGCGCCGGTGATCTGGCCGCGGCTGAAGCGGGCCGAGCTCGCCGGCACGCCGGCCGTGCCGCCGCCGCCGAGCGCCTGCGTGTAGAACGTCGCCTCCAGGTACTCGAGCGTCAGCGCGAAGTTGAGGATGTCGACGTCCGGGACGGTGTCCGAGTGACCGGCGAACGCCTTGCCGGGCGCGCCCAGCAGCGCGCCGCCGCCGACGAGCGCGGCGCTGCCCAGACCCGCTTTGCGCAGGAAGTTGGCGCGGGTGCTGCCACGCTCGAGGTTGACGTCGGATGGTGTGAGGTTGCTCATGAGGTTTCCGTCTCTGTGGAGGTTGCGGACTATCCAAGCCGTTCCTCCCAGGCCTCCCCCCACCGTTTTACGGCAAACCCGCGTCCGCGTCACCTGGAACGTTTGCACCCCGTTTGGATCTTGGATCACAGGTGCGTCACACAGACAAGATTCCGGGTGAGCCGCCGGCTACACCGCGGTGATCGGCGAGGGATGGAGCAATCGGTAATGCGGTGGTCGATCTGCGAGAGCCCTCCCCCTCGAGAGAGGCTGATCCTGGCAACAGATCGGCGAGCTTCAGGCCCTGGAGGGCAGCGCGCGCCACGTCGCGTAGGCGGGCCGCGTGGCGCCTCAGCTCTCGAACGCGTCGCACAGGCCCGAGTCGTAGTTGGGGTCGGTGTAGAAGAGGTACGCGCAGAGCATCGCGCATGGACATCACCGGCGCCTGCTGGGGCCTGCCCGGCGCCGAAGCAATCCTCAAACTCCGCGCGATCATCACCAACGGCGACTTCGACGAGTACTGGGTCTACCACCTCGCCCAAGAACACCAGCACGCTACGCCGCGAACACGATCCCCACGACGTCCCTCTGAGGGAGCCGCACCCTAACGAGACGACAACGCTCGCCGCCGACACCGGCCCGACCCGCACCCCCCTCCTCAGCGTCGAGCCCGGCTCGCGCTCGGAGGAGGCGCTCGCCCCGCTTGCCGCGGACGGCGCCATCCACGGCCCGCTCGCCGTCACCCAACAAGAGATCCGACTCGATGTCGCTGCGCCGTCCGGCGAGACGCCATGAGAGCGTCCCGCCGGACCGAGTGCCTGTAGCGCGGGCCTACCGCCGCGCGAGGCGCACACTCACGGCGCTCGCCGTGCGCGGGAAGAGGAACCTGTTCCCCAAGAAGCGGACGGTGAACTTCAGGCTGCTCGCCGAGCCGAACCGCCGCGTGTTGGCGAAACGGACTCGGACCTTGTAGGTGCAGTCGCTCCCCAACGTCGACCGACGAGTAGACAGCGTCGTCGACCGCCGCTTGATCTGCACCGAGACCCGGCTGGCCGGGGCGCTGCAAAGAGCGGTCGAGAGTCCCGCGTTGACCAGGTCCCCGGGTAGGCCGATCTTCCCGCTGATGATGAATTGACGGCTCCCGACTCGGCGTCCCCGAACCGACACGCTCACGCGCCGGCGGACGAAGATGCCCGCCGGAGGGGCGACGCCGGCGATCGTCGCCGTCGTACCCGGTTTGGTCGTGGTGCCGGGAGTGGCGGTGCCGCCGGTGCCGCCGGTGCCGCCGGTGCCGCCGGTGCCGCCGGTGGTTCCGGTCGTGCCCGTCGTGCCGGTCGTGCCGGTCGTGCCGGTCGTGCCGGTCGTGCCGGTCGTGCCCGTCGTGCCCGTCGTGCCGGTCGTGCCGGTCGTGCCGGTCGTGCCCGTCGTGCCCGTCGTGCCCGTCGTGTCGGTCGTGCCCGTCGACCCTGTGTCGCCCGTGACGGCGGCGATCACCCGCCCCCCGACGTCTCCGGGCGACGACAGCGCGATGGGCACCAGCACCCCGGCCGCGCCGACTCCCAGAACCCCTGCCACCCCGAACCTGCGGACTGCCCTCTTCACTCCGAACAAATCTGCCCCTTCGTCGCTGAAAAAATCTCCGATTCGCCGGATACCCAATCCTACCACCCCGCCCAAGAACACCAGCGCGTTCACGCCTCACGCTACGCCGCGAACACGATCCCCACGACGTCCCTCTGAGTATCGAGCAGACGAAATGCCTGGACAGCGGCATCTTTCAATCTTCGACCTTTCGGCGAACTCTCTCCTCGCGGCTCACAAGCGAGCTCCAAACCCCTGCTGGGCGGCTTGGCGGCTCACGCCCCACGCCTCGCCGAACTGCGCCCAAGTCGCCTTCGGTGCCGCGCGTCAGGTCCGCAGTCAGCAGCAACGCGATCGATTCGGCGCGCTCGGCTAGCTGCCTCAGCTCGCCGACGGCTCGTGTCAAGTCCGGTTGACGAACAAAAAGCGGGCGCCAGTTCTTGCCTTCGCCCAAGGCGAGGTCCTCCCGCGCTATCGCGCGAGCGCCGTGCGGTGGGTCAGGCGTCGATGAGGCGGGCGTCGCGTCCGTCCTGCGTCCGCGAGGCGCTGCGCGCTGCCTACACTCTGGTTATGCTCGCGCGCCCGGTCCGGACCTCCGAGGAGATGTGCCAGATGATGCTCAACGCGCCGCCCCCGACCGCCGACGACGTGTGGATCACACGCGATGGCCGGCGACTGGACACCGCGGAGAAGATCCTCGAGCACATCGGACAGCTCAACGCCGAACTGGCCGCCGAGGACCGCGCGCGGCAGGGGAATGGCCCCGCCGCCTGACCCCGCCGGCGAGGGCCCGCCGCTCGACTTCGCCCGGATCATGCAGACGCTCGACCGTCACGGCGTCGAGTACCTCCTCGTCGGCGGCGCCGCCGCGATCGGCTATGGCGCCCAGCGCGGCACCCAGGACGTCGACTGCATGCTTCCCCGCGGCAACGACGACAACTTCCGGCGGCTGGGCGACGCGATGAGCGAACTCGGAGCACGAATCCGCGCTGAAGGGCTCGATGACGACGTCGCCAAGACGCTGCCCGCCAACCTCGATCCCCGCGCCCTCGGCCGCGCCGAGATCTCCACCTGGATGACCGACGCCGGCGCCCTGGACGTCCTCACCGATTTACCCGACCGTACTGGTAGACGCCTGACGTACGAAGCGCTCGTCGAGCGCGCGCAGCCACAAGACATCGCGGGCGTGCGCATCCGCCTCGCGGCCCTTGAGGACATCATCGCGTCCAAGGAGTGGGCCAACCGGGCAAAGGACCA
>JAABUS010004989.1_pt1 | contig 18154 bp, 17 predicted proteins | sample 5560161 | NCBI WGS metagenome assembly JAABUS01 (sample SAMN10711885, study PRJNA513376) | rock metagenome | isolation source: Antarctica rocks | place: Antarctica: Victoria Land, Trio Nunatak nord | collected 2016-01-04 | reverse complement strand
GAAAGTTCAACTATGTGTTGTTTCGCTGATGAAAGTAAATGTTTGATCATGAGTCAGAGCAAAGTTTCGATCATGTGTCATTCTGCTAGAAAGAATGAATGTTTGATCATGAGTCAAAGCAAGAGTTCAACTATGTGTCATTTTGCTGACAAAAATGAATGTTTAATCATGAGTCAGAGCAGAATTTCAACTATGCATCATTCTGTTGAGAAGAGCAAATGTTTGATCATGAGTCAGAACAGAATTTCGATCATATGTTGTTCTGCTGAGAAAAGTGAATGTTTAATCATGAGTCAAAACAGAGATTCAACTATGCATTGTTCTGCTAAAGAAATGAAGAAAGCTTTATTCATAAGAGAGAAAGTGAACACATCAGAGAATTATTTTGTTGCAACTCAGAATGATTCAAATGAAACAGATGACGCAGTCTTGAAATTTATGAAAATTCATAAATGTTTCAATTCATTGATACAAAATGATGTTCTAATCTCAAGCTTTGTCAACTTTGCAAACTACTTTTTCAAGAATCTAACTCAACTGATCTGCAAACAACAGAAAACAAATCATCTCATCATTACAGTATAAGAATTAATGAAAAAGAAAAACTCAAGCATGTGCAATATTAAGATTGACTTCAGCGTCTTCATGATCAACTGATCAAAGAAAATCACAAATGTCATCATGCTATTTCAAGAATTTATTTATGTCTTTGCATAAAATGAATTTAGAGCAAAGATTATGAGATGACATCATGACAGCTTTCTTGCAAAACATCTCAATTCTCAACGATGTTTAAAGCTTGTTCAATAAATTTTCAACTGATCATTTGCAAATAAAAACATTAAGAAATACTGCAGAATCTGTAAATTATGTCAGCAACATAAGACATTATGTCACAGAATTTGAAGACTTCTGAATAATTTGCTCATTTCTTGAAGAATATGAGAAAGCATCATTATGAACTTCATTATCAATCTTTCTGATAACACAAACGTCTCAGACATTTTCTACAACAGCATTATGATTGTAGTCGATCATCTTTTCAAGATGATGCACTACATTTTTACTTGAAAGACAATGATTACTTTCAATCTGATTAATCTCTTTCTTGACAGAGTAGTTTAATATCATGAGACTTTTAATGATATAGTTTCTGACAAAGATTTTGTATTTACATCACACTTTTGAACGTCGCTGTGCTATCATCTTCTGATCAAGTGAAAACTTAGCATTGCATTTCATTCTTGCATTAATGATCAAATTGAAAGACAAAATTAAATTCTTGAGACTTATCTTTGAGCATACTGCAATAATGTTTAAAACGATTGAGTTCATCTTCTTGTCATGACTGAATTCTTCTACAATAACAGCGTTTACATTGCAACATCAATAACATCATTCTTTGTAATCATAGAAAGACATTCAAGAATGAAGTTCAGCGTCAAGAATCATTCAAAGAAATCAGAGTCAGTTACAAACTACGTAATGAGAATGAAAAGATTGCACAAGAATCTTTGCTACAGACTTGCAGAGACAAATGTCGATTACATGACTCAGCATGATAAAAAATACTTTGCTAAAATGTATCTTGTTAATCAGTTAATGTGATTGAATGTCAAGAACATTCAAATCAAGAAGTCTTTCAAGAAACTTGAAGTTAAAAGATACAAATCATACAAAATTTTAAAGCATCTGAACAGACAAGTTTATCATCTGAAACTGTCTTCAAAGATGCACATACATTTGATATTCAATGTCAACTTGCTGAAATCTTTCTGTTCAAAAGAGAAAAAATCAAATGAGTTGCTCATGAAAGATCTTGAGCTAAAGAAAGAAGTACATGATAGCTGAAAGATCAATGACATACTGAATAGTTGCATACAGAATAATCAGTTATAATATCTGCTTAACTGAAAGAACTTTGAAGCTTCAGAAAATATCTGAGAATCATCAGACTGTCTTGATAATTGCAAGATTCTATTGAGATTCTTTTATTGCAAACATTTCATCAAGCTTGAAAGTAAATCATTAACGTTGTCACGAAAGATCACAAGTATGCATAAAACGAAGTAAAAAGATTGATAGTTATTTAGCTATCATTAAAAAGAAAAAAAGAAAAGAAAAACAAGACTTTCTTACTCAATCATTCTCATCAATACTTGAATCAACAGTCTAAAAAAGTCGTTAGCAAATGCAGAAATTGATACATGAATAACTTACGAGTTTCATATGATATGTGTATCATTCAGCTTTCACTTTCTTGAAAATTCAAAAATTGATGAAAGTAAACTTTTGCAACTATTAGTCAGATAGCATAAAACATGCACAAGTTATCATATTGACAGAATGAATGAAATAAGAAACTCATATCAAAGCTCACTGCATTCTTCATCTCTTCAATGATAAATTGCGTGATCAACGTCAAAGATGAAAGAAGAAAAGAAGTCATCAATGAAAATGAATCAGACAAAAGCGAAGCATTCTTCATCTTTTTAATGATAGACTGCGTGATTAACATCAAAGATGAGATGAAAGAAGAAATCATTGACAGAAATGAATCAAACGAGAACAAAGATAGAAAGATATAAGAAAGTGAAGAAAATAAGAATGAAAACAACATTACAGAAGAACATGTTTCAATTGCAACAGAAACATTCTGATCTTTCAAATACATTGCAAGAAGAATCAGAGCACTCTGAGTCTGAATGATTAAGACAAGTCAAAGATTGTCATAGTTTTCAATCTACTTTCACAAATCTTCAATGATCTTGTTCTGTCTTGCAATTTGACACAGAAGATCATTGATTCAAGTTTCTTGTATTTTCATTTGCTTTCACATCTTTCTGCAATTGATAGTTGCATCTTCAACATTTTTCTTCATTTTGCTGATGTCATTTTTGTTTATCTTGATATTAAGAACGAAAGAGTGCAGCTTCTTCTCAATATACTCTTCAAATTCAAGAAACATCTGACTCTGAGCTGAATTGAAAGAAAGATTGCAAGAAACAATCATCATCTTCTTAATCACAAACTCAGAATTAGATGTAACAAAGAATAAAGAAAAACTTATGCAAGATCAAGAAGAAAAAAAGCTTAAACAAAGTAATAAAGAGACAGAACTGATGAGATTGAACTCAAAATCAGATGTAATCTTGACATGAAAAGAGTTTAAGCAAGATAAAGAAGTGTTTAAATCAGATGAAGAGAAGGCAAAGCTGATAGAAATGAGCATCAAGTCATTCTTAAGTGCTTTAAAAAGCATCAATTAATCATTTAATTTTTGCATCTTGAAGCTATTAAAAATTATACTTATGATTCATATTGACAATTTGTCTTAAATACTGCGTATAAAGCGCATTTCTTTAGATTCTTTTCAATAGAAAATTTAATCTTAATACATTTAACATCTTTTTTAACGCATTTTTTACATCTTTTTACTGAAACATTCTTGTAATATACATTAATAGCGATTTTATGATGCTGAACTGAAGAAGATAGATTCTTCATGTAAATGAGCATAATAAAGATGATGAAAGATGCGCAAGAATAATCATCAGCAACAGACAAAGCAATCAGATCAAAGACAACAAAATCAACAGCAGATGAAGTGTACAAATGAAAAATGAGTACATTTCTGAATCAAAGAAATAAAAATGACAAAACACTTCAATGATCTTCTTTCTTTCTTATCTTCGGACGCGAAATGATCAGCTCATTGCACATCAAATCAAGAATCTGATTTATACTCACTACTATCATGATACTCAATAAAATCATACAGAACTACTTTACAGAATGAATAAAAAATCAAGTAAGATAATAAAATGAAGATTAAATGTAAGAATGAAAGTTGAAGAAGAAAGAAGATCAGACAAAAGATAAAAGAGATGAGTTAATAAAAATTTACTACTTCACAATAAATAAGCATGAATATTGATGATCATCATCATCACGCTAGTCACAACAAACAACAAAAGCATCACTTTTCTGTTCATTGTTTACTTTTACTATCTGATACTATCTTTTGCTTATTGTCTGCTTCTACTATTAAGCATCATTTACAGAAGAAAACTTCAAATTGAGCAAATCTCAATTTTCATCATAATTGTTATCATGAGAATTCAAGTTTAGTCAATGTGCATGCATTAATGAAAAAGAGCATCAAGATCATGATCACATTGTGCATGAAGCGACAGTTAAAATATAATGAGACAATGAAATAATAGTCAGAATTCAGATCTACAAGATTCAAAGAATAGACATGAACAATACTGCTGATTGTTTAAAGACTTTATGTAAGTTACAAAGAATACTCAGTCTACATTTATGAAAATCAAAAGATAAAGAATATGCTATTGAACTCAATGCTTGTGCTATCAAAAGAAAATCTTGAAAACATAATGATACACAGTGAATTCTGATATCATGCATTGCATGAAGAAATGAAGCAATTTAACAATGAGAACGTTGTTATTAAGAAGAGAAATAATTGTCAGAATTCAAATCTATGAAAGTCAAAGTTCTTCAAAGAATAAAGAATAAATATGAGAATTATTCTTCAATGCTATCATCAAGCTTTTAAACAAGAATCTGAATTTATAAGAATTGAAGCACTGAGTCTACAAGAAACTTTACTGCTGATTCTCAGAAACACTGAATTTATGAAAATCTTTATCATTGATTCTCAAAAGCTCTGAATCTACAAGAATTTAAATCACATACAAATTTCAACATTTCATCAATGATAAAAGTTCAAGTCACATATAATCTTCGAGAGATTTCACATGAATTGCATGTAATCTTGCTGATCTCATTGACAATGCTTGAACTTAGTTTTTTGAATATATAAAGAAGAGTTCACTTCTGTATTTTATAGTCTAATATTAACTTTCTATATGAATAAATATTATTAAGCTACTATCAAATTTGATCATATTATTTACATGCATATTCTTTAGTGTGACTGCGCGTTTCTCAAGCTACTCACAATATATTAAATGCAGTATATTCAGTGTTTCTTATGTGATTTATTCAGTGCTTCATATGTGATTTATTCAATGCTTCATATATAATTTATTTAATGCTTCATATGTAGTATGTTCAATGCTTCATATGCAATCTATTCAGTGCTTCATATACAATCTATTCAATGCTTCATATGTAGTATATTCAGTGTCTTTTATATGATTTATTCAATGCTTCATATATAATCTACTCAATGCTTCATATATAATATATTCAATGCTTCATATGTAGTACATTTGATGCTTCATATGTGATTTACTTAATGCTTTATATGTAGTATATTTAGTGCTTCATATATAGTACATTCAATGCTTCATATGTAATCTACTCAGTGCTTCATATGTAGTATATTCAATGCTTCATATGTGATTTACTCAATGCTTCATATATAGTATATTTAATGCTTCATATGTGATTTACTCAGTGCTTTATATATGATCTATTCAATGTTACATATGTGATCTACTTAGTGCTTTATATATAGTATATTCGATGCTTTATACATGATCTACTCAGTGCTTTATATGTAGTATATGTGATCTATTCAGTAAGTTGCATAAGAATACTAGATAAATCACATATAAAGCATTAAATATATCATATATGAAGCATTTCATTGACTTTCTCATTGACTTTCTCATTGACTTTCTCATTGACTTTCTCTTTAACTTTCTCTAAATCACATATGAAGCATCTCATTGACTTCTTCATTGACTTTCTCATTAACTTTCTCATTGACTTTCGATAAATCACATATGAAGCACTAAATATACTACATATAAAGCATTGAGTAGATCACATATTGTCATGATGTCAAATCATCAACTCAATTTAAAACATAAATCGTTGATATTTTAAATAATCTTGATTCATTGAACTAGTTCAATAAATCAAGTCATCAATCTAGTCATCATCATCTTAATTTAGTCTCAGCAATTCTGTTTTGATTATCTCAGTTGTATGCACAAACTTCTGCAATTTTAAGTCAATAAAACTACTGTCTAATCTTGATTCTGCTCAATTCATGTATATAAAAGTTGAACTTTCGTTCTTTTCTTTCACTCTTTGTCTTTCATCTTGTACATTATTTGATGTATTGTCTTGTATCTAGATTTTATCAAAGTAATAATAATAATATCAGTCTTTTATATTGATAGTATCTCTAGTCTAGCTCAGTTTCTGACACATATGAAGCATCAAATGTACTACATATGAAGCATTGAATATATTACATATGAAGCACTAAGTAAATCACATATGAAGCACTGAATAGATCACATAAGAGACACTAAATATACTACATATAAAGCACTGAAAATACTACATATGAAGCACAAAGTATACTACATATGAAGTACTGAAAATACTACATATGAAGTATTGAATAGATTGCATATGAAGCATTGAGTAGATCACATATGAAGCATCGAATATACTACATATAAAGCATTGAGTAGATTACATATGAAACACTAAATATACTACATATGAAGCATTGAGTAAATCACATATGAAGCTGTCATGATGTCAGATCATCAACTCAATTTAAAACATAAATCATCAATATTTTAAATAATCTCAATTCATTGAATCAAGTCATCAATCTAGTCATCATCATCTTAATTTAATCTCAGCAATTCTGTTTTAATCATTTCAATTATTTTGCAATCTTAAGTCAATAAAACTACTGTTTAGTCTTGATTCTGCTCAATTCATGTATATAGAAGTTAAATTTTCATTCTTTTCTTTCACTTTTTATCTTTCGTCTTGTACATTATCTGATGTATTGTTCTGTATCTAGTTCAAGTAATATAATAATCAATTCTTTATATTGATAGAATCTTTAGTCTAGTTTAGTCTTTGACATTATGAAAGATTTACACTTCTTGCAACGTTTTCATACATTGAAATCTCATCTAGTTATCTTCTTGCTTAAATGAAGCAATCTCATCACTTCTTAATCAATGACAAGCGTGCTGTTGAACAGTTCACTTAAAGTGTGATTGAAAACTCAGTTGAAGTCTTTCACGCAATGCGCGAGCTTCAAAATCAAGTTCAACAACATGACATCATCATTTCATTCTCATTCATTGCTTCTAATTCTTCAGTTTATCAAGAATTGAATTCTCAGTTTCTTGCAACAATAGCTCAGATCATTGCATAAACTTTGCACAATCAATCTTTCTTTGACATTTAAGTTTCTGCAAACTTTGTTGCTGTCTCAATCTTCATTAAATTCAAAAAGCTTCTCAATATATCTGAGTATGAAAGAGACAAAGATTGTTTGAATGTCTGAAAGCAGAGTTTGATACAGCGCATGAACATAAACAATGATTATTACTTCTTTCATTGAGCTAAGATCATTTATATTGAGTCACGACTTATCATAAATAAGAAGACTCACAATTTAATGAGTCAATATCAAATCAATGATCTTTGTATCATTTTCATCTTTGCAGATTAATAACATAAGTTGCATCATTGCTGCAACAACTTTTTCAAGACAGAAGATGCTCATTTATATCTTCGTGAAACTTTAAAGCAAGACATGAATAGCTTTGTTAACTACTACAATTTCTTTTATCAAAAGAAAGAATATTCTTTAATGAAAAATTTCTCATTGATTGACTGTCTGAAGCGCAATGTCAATTATTTCACTCAAGTCATTGCTTTCTTCTGACGAAATCTTGATGAAACTCAATCATTCATCTTTCATCAATGAGTTCAAGCATTTTTTGACATTGACGAAGAGCTTCAGCAGCTTAAGCATCATCAATCTCGCTTCGTCTTCATCATCATCTTATTCATCAAAGTCAAGAGCATCTTTGCGTTAACTAGTAACTTTTTGAATTCAAAGATCATCATCTCTGTGACTGTTGTTTTGACAGTATCTTTATCTCTTTCTTTCTTGTTTCTTGATGAGTCAATGAATTTAAGCTTTGTCATTATCATCATTCAAGATAAGACTCTGATCGTTTCTGAGATCAAGAAAATTTGCAACAAGTGAAAGCTATGCTACTACTGCAAATTGCAACATTTGAGCAAAATCATTAAAGAATGCTCAAATAAGAAGTTTTTCACTCTGCATATCATGAACGTTTATGACAGTGATGTCATCAATATAAATGAAGAAATCTTGCTGTCTGCGAGAAAAGTTTAGTTTCTGAGCTAAGTTATGCTCAAAGATCTGTATACATATCATCTTGTTTACTAGTCTCAATCTTCTCATTCTCACTTCAATTCTATAGAAAGTTTTTTGCTAAATCTGTCTTGAAACTCTTTGAATTTGATTCAACATTCAAAGATAGTCACATGATAATATTCTGTATTTTACGTCAAGCTCAATCTAGAGTTCTCACTCTTACTCTAATTGAAAGTGAAGTTTTCACTTATGTCTTTATAAATAAATTGTTCACGCAACAACATCATTTCTTCTTGCATCAATTAACTCACTTTCACAGACTTTAAGAATTTGATGATCAAGTCGCTTTAATTGATGACATTACTTATGTTGTTGAAATCACAATGATTTTTAATGAACACATTGAAAGACTATTCTTTTATATCATTGAATTAAGTCAGTATTTCATCATCATGAATCTATCATGACTTCATCATCACGTCATTGATGTTAATTTTGAGCATAATATTCTCATCTTGTCTTTCTTCTTCTATCTTAATCATTATTATTCATTTCTCGTCAAGATCTATGATCTTAATTAACAAGAAAAAAATTTCTCATTTGAAGTTAACAAAGTAACTTTCTCTCAGTCTCGCTCTCAATTCACTCACAAGAAGCAACTCAGTTCATGAATCATTCACAACAAGCAATTCAGCATTCAGTTCGCTTGCAAGAAGCAATCTAGTTTCTCATTCACTTGAAAGAAGCAACTTAGTTTTCAGTTTGCTTGCAAGAAGTAACTCAGTTTCTCATTCACTTAAAAGAAGCAACTCAGTTTTCAGTTTGCTCACAAGAAGCAATTCAGTTCTCAATTCACTTGCAAGAAGTAACTCAGTTTTTTATCTGCTCACAAGAAGCAATCTAATCTCTCGTTTGCTTATGAGAAGTCAACTAATATTCAGCTCATTCACAAGAAACAAACTTCGTTCAGTCTTGTTTCTCATCTGAAACAAGAAACTTCTAGTTGTATTTTTCAAGTTATTCAAAAAGAATACTCATCAAAAATCAAGTGTCAAAATTCTTTCTTCTTTAGAACTTTTGTTATTTCTTGAACAAATCAATTCAATTAATCTTTTATACAACTTGACATAGTTGAGTTGAGAGCTTGAAGCTTTGATCATGCTGCTCATGTCAAAGACATTGAAGTGTTTAGCATCACTTTAAGAGAAATTGATGTTTTCTTGAATCTTGAATCAATCTCGTCTTCTAATCTAAACTTTGATGAGTCAAAATCACGTCACGCAACTTTGACTGTTCATTCAAAAAACAGTTCAACTCTTGCTCAGTTTTTGTCTCATCTTCAAGACAGTATGTATAATAAGAATCATCATCTAAATCTTCATCAAATGAAAAAGAAATTTCATTTGACTGCATTCACAACACAAGAAGATCTTGAAGTTTATTAACAAAGTAAGAACGTTAATTCAGTCACAATTTTATCGTTCAGATATTTTGAGTTTCTAAACATCTTCTTCAAGAAAAACGTTGATATCTTATCTTTGCATCAAGCTCATGATCATGTCATACATCTTAAAGAAGATGCTCAACTTTCAATCTTCGCTTTGTACAACATGAATCATGATGAAATTCTGGAATTTTGTTGTTATCTGAATGAAAATTTGAGCAAAGATTTCATTCAAGTCAGTCACTTTCAGATGATTATCTCTGTTCTCTTCATTAAGAAACTTGAAAAAAAACTTTGCTTCTGCGTGAACTATTAAGATTTGAACACTATCACAATCAAGAATCAATATTCTTTATCTCTGATTTCAGAAACGTTGAATCATTTAAGTTGAGCTAAAATCTTTATTAAGCTGAATATCATCTCTGCATTCAATCAATTTTAAATCAAAGAAGAAGATGAAGTTCTCATTATCTTTCACACTCAATTTGAATTATTCAAGTATTTAGTCATGCTCTTCAATTTATGTAATGAGTCTGTCTTGTTTCAGAAGTACATCAACAATATTCTTTGCAAACATTTAAATAAGTTCTGTACAGCTTATCTGAATGACATCTTGATTTATTTCAACAATGAACTCAAGCACAAGATTCATGTCAAGCTTATTTTGTGAAAGCTGCAAGAAGCAGATCTTCAGATGAATATAATCAAATGCAAGTTTCACATCACTTAAGTTTCATATTTAGAATTGATAATCATCATTGAAGAGATTAAGATAAACTCTTCTAAGATAAACATTATTGTCAACTGATTCATTCTGATCAACGTTAAAAACGTTTAAAGTTTTCTAGATTTTGCGAACTTTTATAAAAGATTCATCTATGACTATAGTAGAATAACTATCTCGCTCACTCATTTCATCAGAAAAGATGTACTCTTTATCTGATTTCAGAAATGTCAAATTGCATTCAACACTCTTAAGAAAGTCTTCACTTTCAAGATTATTCTTCATCACTATAATTTAGATCACAAGATTGTGATAGAAATCAATGCTTTAAACTATGTGTTTAAAAACATTCTCTTTTAATATGATGAGAATGAAATTCTTCATTCAGTCGCTTACTTTTTGAAGAAGCATAACTCAGTTGAGTGTAACTACAAGATTTATAATAAAAAACTCATGATCATTGTTTGCACTTTCGAGAAATGATGATTGAAGCTTGAAGACTTTATTTACTCTGTCGAGATGATCACAAATCACAAAAACCTTGAGTATTTTATGTTAACTAAGCAGTTGAGTCATCATTAAGCTTGTTGAAGTGAGTTTCTGTTTAGATTCAACTATCACATTACTTATCATCTCAACAAGATTAATGATAAGTTGAATGCTTTGACACGTCGCTCAGAAGATCTTTTTAAAAAGAGAAATACATTCAATTCTTAACATCAATATCAACATCAAACAATTTTGAAAACTTATGTTTTAGATTTTAATATTGTTAAGAATCTCATCTTCGATATCTTTGACATCAAAGTCATAAAGTTTCAGTCACAAATCATCACTCTAGATTCAGTTCAGTTACATTTGTTCTCAGTTATTTCAGCATCTTTGCAAATTCTAGCTTTCATAAATCTAGAAATCAAAAAATTCAATGTTGAAAACATTAAGTCTCAGCTAGATCAAGACATTCTGAATCTTGATGAAGATTTTGCTGATACTCTTACTCAGACATTGTGAAAGCAAATCGAAATCAATGACAAATTCGCAGCTCAGATAATCAAAGTGCTTTGCAATGAAGCACGACATCACAACAAGATCTCTCTAGTTAAGTGTAAATAATATGAGAATCATCTGTACTTTCAAGAAAGAAAGTATATGCTCAACTCAAATAAACTACGTCTTTGTATCATTCAGCTCACTCATGATAGTATCATCGATAATCACTCAGAAAAAGCAAAAAGTTATGAACTGATCAGTCAAGTCTACTGATGATCAAACATTTATAAGTATATTCAACGCTTCATACAAAACTATTATATGTGCACATGCTTCAAACTCTTTAAACAATGAACTTAAGAATGATTGCATTCTCTTTCAATCTTCAAATGTTGTTGACGTGATGTTTTCATGAATTATGTAAATTCTTTATCACTTAGTATCTTCATGAATATCACATATAAATATGTTCTAATCTTTGTTGATCATCTTATCAAAATGAGACATTTAGTTCTCACTACTTTTATGAAAGTTAAAGAAACTATCAATTGCTTTTATGCTTATGTTTGAAAACATCATAATTTATTCAAGTTTTTCATGTTTGATTAAAACATACAATTCATCTTTGATATCTGAAAGCATATGTGTAAAATGCTGAAGATAAATGCTAAGTTATCAACAACGTATCACTCTGAAATCAATGATCAAATCAAGAAAGTCAATGCTGTCATGAAGCATTATCTTTGAATCTTCGTCAACTACATGCAGAATGATTGAGCTAAGTGACTTTCTGAAGTCAAATTCATCATCAATAACACATCATCATTAATTACTTTAACATCACTCTTCTTGATCAATTTAAGTCAGAACTCATGTTTAAACTTCAAGTCTTTTAAGTTTCTGCTTGAGAATCTTATGTTTTAAGCTTGAGACAAGTTAATCAATGTTGAAGAGTTCATCAAGAAGATGAAGAAACTAACTAAGCATCTACGTGATGAGATGCTTATAACTCAAATCATTTATGAATTTAATGTCAATCTCTCTCGTCATTCTTGTTTTAAATACTTTGTTGAAGATGAAGTTTAACTGAATGTTTGCAATCTCAGCATTGCTCATTTTGCTGTCAAGTTAAATGATCATAATGTTGACTTCTTCAAGATTAAGCATGTTTTCAAGAATAATTCTCTGATCATTAAGTTAAATCTTTCAACATTCATGAAGATTCATTTAGTTTTTCATGTTACTTTTTTAAATCATATTGCAAATGATTTTCTTTTAAATCAATATCAGAAATCTTAAAAATTCATTATTATTAAGAATGACAAAAGATTCTGATATGTAAACAGCATACTAAACTTCAAGCGTGATAAACACTATAGCTCATCTTTGCTCAAGTATTACATCAATTGAAAAGATTACTTCTTTACTTAAAAGTCTTTTTATCTTCTGAATAATTGTAAGTAAGCGCTCAATGAATATCATCTCGTCAACTCTGTCGTTGAAGAATCACATGTACTGTTATGTGTAATATCTCAATGTCAATGTCAAGAACTTTAAGTTTAATTTTTATCATCTCAATTCAGCTCAGATCTGACTCAGATCTTGTTTAAATCTGACTCAGATTTGACTCAGATGTATTTCAGTCTCATCTGTGCATCATTATATTAAACTATGTTTCGTCTTTCTCTTACTTAAGTCTGACTCAGATCTTGTTTAAATCTGATTCAGATATCTTGTTTAAATTTGACTCAGATGTGATTCAAATGTGTTTCAATTTCTGTGCATCATCACGTTAAAATGCGTCTCATCTCATCTTGCTCTTCAGACATCTTGCTCAGATCTGACTCAGATGTGACTCAGATTTATTCTAGTTTCATCTGTGCTTCATTACATTAAAATGCATTCACATCAATTTTCATCTCATTTCAGTCTTCATCTTTGATTCTTTCTCATTTCATCTTGTTTCTTCTCATCATCTTGCAGAAGCTCAGTCTTGAAGAAAGAAGTTACTGTCATGATATCAGATCATTAATTCAATTTAGAACATAAATCATTGATATCTTAAATAATCTTAATTCATTGAATCAAGTCATCAATTTAGTCATCATCATCTTAATCTAGTTTCAGCAATTCTGTTTCAATCATCTCAATCGTTTTGCAATCTTAAGTCAATAAAACTACTGTCTAGTTTTGATTCTGCTCGATTCATGTATATAAAAGTTGAGCTCTTGTTCTTTTCTTTCACTCTTTGTCTTTTGTCTTGTACATTATTTGATGTATTGTTCTGTATTTAGTTTAAGTAATATAATAATCAATTTTTTATATTGATAGAATCTTTAGTCTAGTCTAGTTTCTGACAGAAGCATCGAATGTACTATATATGAAGCACTAGATATACTACATATAAAGCATTGAGTAGATCACATATGAAGCATCAAATGTACTATATATGAAGTATTGAATAGATTGCATATGAAGCACTGAATAGATCACATATGAAGCACTGAATAGATCACATAAAAAACATTGAATATACTACATATGAAGCACTGAATAGATTGCATATGAAGCATTGAATATACTACATATGAAGCACTGAATAGATTGTATATGAAGCACTGAATATACTACATATAAAGCATTGAATAGATTGCATATAAAGCATTGAATATACTTCATATAGCACTGAGAAAGAGAGGCAGTGAGATTGATTTTACAATTTGAAGATTTACCACTAATTTTGGTGAGGCGCTCGACAAATTCTAAGAAACGGCACAGGTTTCGCATACCACGATAGCTTCAAAAATGAAGCTTGGGGATGTTTTGGGGGTGTGGGGATATTTGCTCTATTTGCACCAAATTTGAGGCTGATTTGTGGGTTTTCCCCGCCAAATTCGCTAAAACCCGAAAACTGAACCAGACTTTCGGATACAACGATATATCTAATATACATTCAGAGGTCAAAGGACGTTCATTGAAGCGAACCCTAACCTTTTCGGGCGCGTCACTACTAATATGTCATCCCCCCCCCTCGGCTCCCTTATACGCACGAGTCTCTTAGACATTGTCGCAAGTGAGTCATTCAGCCCGTAGTCGTGCAGGTATTTGTCGACGCACCGCAAGCCAGTGGGCTGCAGCTAATATTCACGTTACTGCAATCTGCACCGACGACAGACTTGTGAGATGGACATGTTGGCGAGACTAAAGGGTCTACATCCAAAGTCGAAGTACTCGAAGTAGTTCAAGAGGTGCCACTCGACGAAGAAGACGTTGCCTTCTGGAGACACACAAGTATTGGTAGACGCATCACAAACTAATGGAGAGCAACAGATATTGAAGCCGCTGCAGATTTCTCAGATGGACAAGTAGGCGAGGCGGAGGGGTCTGCGGCCGAAGTCGAAGTGCTCGATGTAGTTGAAGAGGTGCCACTCGACGAAGAAGACGTGTCGCCATTTTGAGATACACAAGTGTTGGTGGAAGCGTCGCAGGCCAATGGAGGGCAGCAGACGTTAACGTTGCTGCAGTCTGCGCCAAAAATCGATTTCACCGATGGACATACGTCAGTAGCAGAGGGCGGAGCTGAGCTTGAAACTGATGCCGAGCTGATACTTGGTGTAAGCGTGCTGCTGCAGATGGAGCTGAAAGTACCGGATTTGGATACACTCGTAAGAAGTGTGCTGGTTTCGAGACTAGTAGGGTATGAATTTGAAAAGAGCGTTGGAAGAAAATGCTACTGGGTGAAGGAAATAGCACGTTCTTTAGAAAAAGATTTGTATAACCAGCGGATCAGCATTCTATATAGACTAGAATCGAGTTCAAACTAGTTTTCAACCTTCCAGAACAGATGATAGCGGGACTACACTACATGCGAATGGAAGAAGGCTTAGTCTGTGTACCAGAAGGTCAATCCTGTACATATCTCGTCATTAAGAAGATTATAGGCAAAGAGTAGACGAGATCTTTGGACGAAAGGACAGTCGGGAATGAGCTAATGCAGCCATGAATGTATCGAGATTGACTCTTAAGCGAGTTGAGATTGGTTCAACCAGGCACGTTGCCTTTCGGTGGAGTATAGTCATTGGATTTCTTCCTATACGCAGGACTTGACACTTCTTCTGAAACAGATGAGAGGAGCTGTCGTCAAAAACTTCTTGATCCGGCTTTGGGGCTGAATCTTCTGGATGGCCCCAACACCCAGGTGGCCCTAAGATCATGATACTGTAGATCGCTTCCGTCTCCAATTCAGCGCTCCAGATCTTGACATCGATGCCTCATAAGGCTCAAGCCTTTGGCCCCGAACGTTCCGGCTTTTGTATGGGGCCAAAAAGGTCCCATACGGTTTGTGTTGTGGGCCAAGATAAGCATTGATACATCACCATAGATCCCGGAAGTGGTTCCTTGCGCAATGCGTCAATGATTCTGACGACCATGCGTTAGGTAAAGCGATCTCAAGAAGCTGGTAGGGGCAGTCGTTGCTTGTTGGGACTACTTTGCCAGAACCATTTCAAGTAACAGGTGTTTTTGAAGATAGTGGTGACTGGATCATGAGAAGTCGTTGGCCTCTAATATATGTTCGCGTATGACTGTAGCTGAGCGCGTGTACTCTATGTATATGGTAATTAGATACGAAGTATGTAGGAAGGTAACAGATAAAGAGGTGAAGATTTCGATAGTGCAAAGATTGGCCCGACAGGGCGGAGGTTACTAACCGCAGTAGCCAGGGACAGCAATCAAATCGACCCTCAGTGGTGGTTAAATCATGATATTTGGTGATTGAGGTAGACAACACGACTGAGAAGGGTTACTTCAGCTGGGTTTGTCCGCGATTGTGTGGGATTCAGTGCATAGCTGGTAACCGTACGCAGCTTCGGGCTACACATAGGTAAGCTGTCAGATGACAATACATTGAATGTCTACTGGGTCCTCGATAGTACATTAAAAAGCTTCTCAAGGGCAACATAACCCTGTCTCAAAGTCAGGTTGGTTACTTAACATCGATGACCTTTCCTATCTGACTCTTGTCGATTTGTCTGAATGCCTGCGTTGCAAATGGAAGATGTTATATGATAGAGTGTCCTGCTAACTGAGCTAGACAGTCATCGAAGATTTGCAGGCAGATCCCATCAAGTTGAGCAGATTTTATGACGCGGGTCATAGAGAAAAGAATTATTATCTCAAAGCTCTCATCGAATAGGATATCTCCATTATCCCCACACAATGCATGTTCGCCTTGCCACAACGCGCGACTTACATCGCCTTGCTCAAATCACAACCACGTCATTAATGGATGACCCTACGTCTGATTACACATGGTCGAAAAGGCACGAATTTCCCAAGGACAACTTCTTCTGGCAACTCACGCTTAAAGAGTGCCTACGAGTATATGATCCAAGGCAGACCTTCTTAGTCATAGTGCTCGATGCCGCAGATCACGCGATTGGCGAAAACGAGAACGTAGTCGCCGACATCATCATTTCATACGCGGTTTGGGGAAGAATTGGTGATTCTGCAGCGGCTAGGTGACGTAGGGAGAAGAAGAATACATGGCAGAATTTGCTAGACAGTGCATCCGCTCTTTCTATCACCACGAGTGCTTTTGACTTTGTTCTGTATAGAGATGATTGCCAGAACTGAGGCCTGGTTCGTATCACTCAAATATAAGCGACGAGACGGGGATATGCGGCGATTAGCAATTTTTCCCAAGGCTTCCAAGTCCGACAGAGACAATTGCTTCGCAGACATCTGCGATTGGTGGCTCTTAAAGCTTTTGGTCACTGATAGACCGTTTCGTCGACGAGGCGCTGCAACGACACTCGTCAGATAGAGTATTGCAGAGGCCGACCGAGAAAGAATATCTTGTGAAGTAGAAGCTAAGGGTATGAGACCACGGTTGTATAAAGCTTGCGGTTTCCGAACGTTGAAGACAACCACAGTGCAGGTTCAAGGCCAGGTAGAGAGCGTCCAGTATGAAGTGATGCGTAGAAATCCAATCATTGCTACAGCTAAGATGAAGAAAGAAGCTGACTATAGTCATCGTTAAGATACAGAAACCATTACTATTAAGAAGTCTTAAATACGCTCGCTATTATGGTATGATTAAGTTCTGCTGGGTAGCTCGTATGAACTGAGTCTAAAGAGCAATTCGAGTACGGAGTTTTCTTTTCACGTGCTACATTTCTATATCATTGACTTGTGAAACTCTTCGTGCGTACAAGACATCATTTTCAGCGTAAAAAGGCTTCAAATCCATATTACATCTTAAAAACTCATATCTAGCGAGCGTTGAAAGCAAATCACTGAAGGGTATTCGAGAAGCCGCATATCCTAGTCTAATATGTCGTCAAATATTGATACACACTGGCACTTACGATGACTTCATTCCCGTTCGACTACATGTATCCATCTCCCCTATGCTGGTCTGTTTCATGCGAGTCTGATTAGCGAAATCACATATCAGGACAATATTTCATGATCAGCTGTTATTTTCCAACATCAAATCTGCCATGGTCTAGGATTGATAGGTTACCGTGATCCTCTGTCTATGCTTCATACTCAACCGAATTCATCAGCTATTCGGCCATGATGGACAAGTCATTCGAACCACCCTTCCATTTGCCAGTGCATGACATCTTGTTCCAGATAACACCGTCCGTCGTAAACCACTCCAACGTGCGTCTCTTACAATACACCTCTATCTCCCCTCTAACTGCCCCATCCTCTCCGCCGCCCTCTTTGCCGCCTCCCTTGTCTCATCCTGACACCCTTTCTCCTTCCCCAGCTCTCCCATCCGCTCCCTCCACAACGACCACCTCTCCCTACAAAACCCCGA